>OMCT01000035.1_pt1 | contig 96738 bp, 79 predicted proteins | sample 1674301 | NCBI WGS metagenome assembly OMCT01 (sample SAMEA103958158, study PRJEB25191) | human gut metagenome
TTGAAGGACTATTTGATTAATTTTTTAACTCGTCCATTTTTATTGGACACTAATAGGTATAATATATAATTAAGGAAGGCTCTCTTTTTATCAGGTATTGAGAAAAGAGGGCCATTTTTCTGTTTAGGTGAGGAATAAATGAAACTCGACCAGTATATGATAAAATTATATCATTTTTATCAGTGGTTATCGGCTAATTTTGCAGCGTTGAAATAAATCTAATAGGTATGCAGAAACGAATTTCTTTTCTATTACCTCGGAGTTGTGTGAATATTTTATTTGCATGTAAGCAAATGAAGAATGATATAATAGAAGTTGAATACACACATTTCATGAAGGAATAAAATCTGGTTGATGATTGTACCGGGTAGAAAGAAGAGAAGTAATAGTCGGTGATTTGTTTTATACTAGTGATAGATAAAATTGTATCATTATTACAATACGATTGTTTCTACCTTTGTGGTTGTAAGAAATTTGTAATATAAAGCGACTTTTAATCTGATATTATGTAGAGAGGATTCCGTTTGTTGGCTTTTCGCATATATCTATTGATGAAGAATTATTAATCATACAAGTGATACACTATGAATAAAAATGTAAAAAGATGTGCGCTGGTTGCTGGTGCATTTGCCATGGCTTCTATGGGAAATGTGTATCAGGTGCAGGCTTCTGAACTTCACGCATCGGAAGTGTTGCAGCAAGCGAAAAGGCAGATCAAAGGAAAAGTAGTTGATGCTGCCGGTGAAACTGTGATTGGAGCGAATGTTCTGGAAAAAGGAACAACTAATGGGGTAATTACGGATATTGATGGTAATTTTGTGTTAAATGTTTCTTCTGGAGCTACACTGGAGATTTCTTATATAGGTTATGTCACGCAAACTATAAAAGTCACGAACCAGACTTCTTTGCATATTGTATTGAAGGAAGATTCCGAGACTTTGGATGAAGTTGTGGTAGTGGGTTATGGAACCATGAAGAAAAGTGACTTGTCTGGTGCTTCTGTATCAGTGGGAGAAGATGCGATAAAAGGTTCTGTAATTACCAACCTGGACCAGTCTTTGCAAGGACGTGCGGCGGGTGTTTCTGCCGTAAGTACTTCTGGAGCTCCGGGTTCTTCGTCTTCTATCCGTGTGCGTGGACAGGCTACCATTAATTCCAATGCGGAACCTCTATATGTGATTGATGGAGTGATTGTGCAAGGAGGAGGTGCTTCGGGTGCAGATTTCGGTCTGGGAGATGCGTTGGGTAATGGTTCCGTATCTACCATTTCTCCGCTTTCTACCATTAACCCTGCCGATATTGTCTCAATGGAAATTTTGAAAGACGCTTCGGCAACCGCGATTTATGGAGCGCAGGGAGCAAATGGAGTAATATTGATTACGACTAAACGTGGTAAGGCTGGTGAAGCTAAATTTACCTATGATGGTATGCTGGCTGTACAGAGACAGACCAAACGGCTGGATATGATGAACTTGCGTGAGTTTGCTAATTACTACAATGAATTTGTGCAAGTGGGCGAATTGGATGTGAACGGATATTATGCTGATCCCTCTATCTTGGGTAAAGGAACGAACTGGCAGGATGCGGTTTTCCAGACTGCATTGCAACACCAGCATCAGGTTTCTGCTGAAGGAGGTACGGAAAAGATTAAATATTATGTTTCTGCTTCTTATATGGATCAGGATGGTACGTTAATCGGATCCAACTTTAACCGTTATTCTTTCCGTGTGAATTTGGACTCTCAGTTGAAAAGCTGGTTGAAACTAGGATTAAGTGCTACCTATTCATCTACGGACGAAGATTTGAAACTGGCAGATGGTGAACAGGGTATTATTAATTATTCATTGAAAACTGTCCCCGATATTCCTATTTATGATATTGACGGAAATTATGCGACCATTGTGCGTGAAGGTTACACGAATCCGAACCCGATTGCAATGGCTATGATGGACCAGGTACTGCTGAACCGCCAGAAGTTGACAGGTAACATCTTCTTTGAGGTAACACCGATAAAGAACCTGGTATGGCATGCGGAACTGGGATATGATATTAGTGCTTCCAGAGGTGAGCGCTATAAACCTATGGTGGACTTTGGTAGTTGGAAGCGTGACAGTAACTATAGTAGTATTCAGAAGAACAGCAGTACATTCTGGCAGCTCAAGAACTATGTTACGTATAGTGGCATGATAGACAAGCATAATTTTACGGCCATGCTGGGACAGGAATGCTGGGCGTCTAACTATGACAATATCAGCGTAACTAATACAAATTTACCTTCTGATGCGGTGCATAATCCTGCTCTAGGTACTGCTACTCCGGTAATTGGTTCAGGATTTGGCAGTTCGGCTATGGCGTCGTTCTTTACTCGTCTGACTTATAATTACGATAACCGTTATTACGGAACTTACACTTACCGTTATGATGGCTCTTCAAACTTTGGCCCGGATAACCGTTGGGCAGGTTTCCATGCACTTGCTGGTTCGTGGCGTTTTTCAAATGAAGAATTCTTTAAACCTTTGTCTGGTGTAATTAGTAATGGTAAATTGCGTTTAGGCTGGGGACAAACTGGTAATGCAAATATTGGAGGATATTTGTGGGGAACTTCTATCGTGAAAATGAGTTCAAGTCTCGGAACGGGATATCGTCCGAAAAATATTCCGAATACCAGCATCAAGTGGGAATCTCAGGAACAGTGGAATGTAGGATTGGATTTGGGATTCATTCAGGACCGTATTAATTTGGTTGTAGACTGGTATAAAAAGGTTTCCAATGACATGCTGATGGCTTTGCAGTTACCTTCTTATATGGGAACTCAGGGGAATACCAGCAGCCGTTTGGATCCTCCTTATGGTAACTATGGTAGTATTGAGAATGCCGGTGTGGAAATTTCACTCAACACGCATCCGTTAATTGGAAAGTTCCAGTGGGATTCTGATTTCCAGATTTCATTCAATAAGAATAAATTAAAGGCATTGAGTGGAACGGCCAATGCACAAATTGTTGGCTATGGACAATGGAATGATGTAGTTAGTGTGTCCAATGTAGGTGAGTCATTGTATAATTTCTATGGTTATGTATGTGATGGAGTTTATCAGGATTATGAAGACCTGCAGAAATCTCCGAAACCAGAGCAGTATCCGTCAAACGGAGTGTTCAACCGAAAGAATACAGTTTGGGTAGGTGACATCAAATATAAGGACATTAGTGGCCCGGATGGAAAACCTGATGGAGTCATTAATGAATATGATAAGACGAACCTGGGCTCTCCGATGCCGAAATTTACTTTTGGATGGACCAATACATTCCGTTACAAGGATTTTGACTTGTCGATTTTTATTAATGGTTCTTATGGAAATAAGGTAATGAATTATTTGGGTATGCAGCTTACTCACATGAATTCTGCATGGGAAAATCAGTTGAACTCGGTAACGGGGCGTGCTCGGCTGGAGCCGATTGATCCGGATAAAGTTTATCCTTCCGGCCAGTATTGGTATGATGATGTGACTAATGTGCGTGTCTCTAATCCGGAGGCTGTCATCCCTCGTGCTTCTATTCAGGACCCGAACGACAATGACCGTATCAGTGACCGTTATGTGGAAGATGGTTCTTATATTCGTTTGAAGAATATCACACTGGGTTATACTTTCCCAAGTAAATTAATCAAGAAGTTCGGCATTAATAACTTGCGGCTTTATGCGAATATTCAGAATTTGTTGACAATTACAGGATATGATGGTTACGATCCTGAAATCGGAGCCAGTACGCAAAGTACTAATGTGTACGGATTGGATTACGGACGTTATCCGTCGCCTACTGTCTATTCATTCGGACTGAATGTTTCTTTCTAACCTGTTAAATTTGACTGTATATGAAAATCAAGAATATTAAATATGTGGCTTTGGCTGCGGTCTTTGGTATGGGAGCAACTTCTTGTGATGATTTTCTGGATCGACCGACTGAAGACAATTATAATCAATCTAATTTCTACCAGAATGATACCCAGTGTGTGCAGGGAGTAAATTTCTTGTATAACTCTCCATGGTATGATTTCCAGCGTGGTTTCTTTAAAGTGGGTGAAGTGATGTCTGGTAATTATTATTGGGGGAAAAGTCCTTATCTGGATTTTACAGTGAATGGAACGGACCAGGATTTGGTCAATATGTCTTATTCTTTGTGGTCTGTCATTGCTTATTGTAATACGGTATACAAAACTCTGCAAACAGCTAACTGTTCTGAAAATGTCAGAAGACAGTGTATGGCTGAATGTTTGTCTTGGAAGGCTATGGCTTACTTCTATCTGGCACGTACTTTCGGGGCTGTACCTATCGTACACGATAATTCCAAAGAACTGGCAGATGGAACTTACAATGACAAAAAGAAGGTCATGCTGGCTGATGTCTATGAATATATTGTCATGACATTGGAGAAAGCAATGGAGTTGTTTAAAGATGAGGATGGGAATGTCATGAAAGGTGACGCCGGACGTATAGATTATTATGGAGCAGAAGGATTACTGGCGAAAGTTTATTTGACAAAGTCTGGCGTAGGACAAAACGGTATGCGTGATGAGGCTGCCTTGAATAAAGCTAAGGAATTGGCAGAAGATGTGATTGATAATTCAGGTCGCAAACTGATGGAAAACTATGCAGATATATTCCGTTTGCAGAATAATAACTGCGAAGAAAGTCTGATTGGTTGGCGTTGGGATGCGGCAAGCGGTCAGTACACGGCGCAGAATACGTTGCAGTCAGACTTGGCTATGGTGGGATTTGATGAATTTGGAGATAACTGGGGTGGTTATAATGGCCCTTCCATTGATTTGCAGCTGGCCTTTGGAGTTACTCCGGACCAGAATCCGAAAGACCGCGACAAATCGGTTATTGATACTCGTCGTAAAGCAACCATGATGATGGCAGGCGATAAATATGAATATTTCTGGCAGGACAAGGGAGGTTTCGATTATATCAACTTCATCTATGATAAGGATGGTTATGGTAAAGGTGGTCCCGGAGAATTGCAGAGTCCGACAGGAGCCAATGAGGTGAAGCATTTGTATGGCAATGCAAATGACCACATGAAAGGTTTGGGTGTGTCGGCTGCAAGTATGTCCAGTAGCTTGAGTACTCATTTATTACGTTTGGCTGATGTATATCTGATTTATGTAGAAGCTGTAATTGGAAATCAGGGTTCAACCACGAATGAAAAGGCAAGAGATGTATTCTGGCAAGTACGTCATCGTGCGGTAAGTGAATATAAATTGCCTGCTTCTGTTTCTTGGGAAGATGTCTGGAAGGAACGTCGTCTGGAACTGGCTTGTGAAGGAGACCGTTGGTATGATTTTGTACGTTTGTCTTATTATGATTCATCAAGAGCGATTAATGAACTTGTAAACCAAAAGCGTGATGTGTACGACAACTTGAATACGTTGTATAAATCCTATTATGAATCCGGACAGACGACTTGGAATGCTACTTCAGACCAGCATTATACCAATAATCCAAAGGTACCTAATGTGACAAAGGAAAGTTTTACATTGCCGTTCCCCTCTGAGGATGTGGTATTTAATCCTAATTTGATGGAAGATCCCGTACATGTGGATGTGCGTACGGAGTATAGTTATTAATCTTTTAAATGATGCATAAAATGAAAACAAGATATATCAATTGGTTCTTTGTGGCAGCATTGGCTATGATGGGTTGCTTTATGACTGCCTGTGAAGATCAGCCGGATAAATATGAAATTGCAGACGGAGTTCCTACTTTGAAATATGTGCGCTCTCCATTGCCGGAAGAAGCGGACTCATTACTTGTAGGAGCCTATCTGGGAAATACGGTTTGTTTGGTGGGAGATAACTTGCGTAGTATCTATGAACTTTATTTCAATGATCAGAAAGCTACCTTGAATACAAGTTATATGACAGACCATACTGTTTTGGTGGATATTCCTAAGAACATACCGGAAGAAGTGACCAATAAAATCTATATGGTTACCAAGTCTGGGGAAAAAGTAGATTTTGATTTTAGTGTAATGGTTCCTGCACCGGTGGTTAGTTCTATGAGTTGTGAATATGCTCCGGCCGGAAGTGAAGCCGTATTGTATGGTGATTACTTTGTAGACGACCCCAATGTGCCTTTAACAATTTCCATGCCTGGAGATATTACTGTGGAAGGAGAGCAGATTACGAGTATCACGAAAACGGCAGTCAAATTTATAGTACCTGAGGGAGCGATGCAAGGAAATATTCGTGTGAAGTCTATTTACGGAACCGGACAATCTGTTTTCCAGTATAAGGATACACGTAATATTCTGTTTGACTGGGATGGAAAATATGAAGGTGCTTTGGCTGCAGGAAATTCCTGGAATGGTGACAATGAAAAGAAAGGACAGATTCTTGCTTCTGTTCCTTCAGTGGATGGAAAGTATATGGTGATGGGACCTGCCACCCTTTCTGGTGGACAATGGCAAACTCCAGGAGAGTATCTGATGATGTATTGGCCTGATCCGAATGCAACGGAAGGTTGTGTACCTCTTTATAATTTGCCTCAGTTTAAGAAAATGCTGGAAGATTATAAGATTGAGGAATTAGCATTGAAATTTGAAGTATACGTTCCGACTTCTAATCCATGGATGGCAGAAGGTATGCAAATTCGATTTACCTCATTGGATGAAGTTTCTATGAGTAACCAGACACAGGATTACATCTGGAATGATGATGAAAGTCATGAAGAAGGAAAGGCTCCTCGTGGCGTTTGGGTTCCTTGGGAAGAAACTGGTTCATACGATACAAACAATCAGTGGGTTACAGTTACACTCAAAATGTCAGAATTTAATAAGTTAGTTTCTGGACTAGCCAGTGATACAGAATTTACTCAGGATAAATTCGCAGGTTTAAGCATCTTCCTGCGTCGAGGTGGAGTTGATGGTAAAGAATGTGAACCGATTATTTGCATAGACAATATTCGGGTGGTTCCGGTTGAATAACATTTAAAGACTTAGACGTATGAATAAAATATATAAGTTTTCAGCATGGTGGATGGCTTGCCTCGTTCTGTTGAGTTCTTTGACATTCACCGCTTGTGAGACAAATGATGTGGATACCAATCAGTATAGGGGAGGTATTAGTTTGAACGTATTTGGACCGAGCCCAGTGTTACGTGGGGGTGAGTTGCGATTCCTTGGTTGCGGACTGGATCAGGTTGCATCAGTATTGATTCCCGGTTGTGATGCCATTACGGATATACAGCTTATCAGTGCGGAAGAAATCCGGGTGATTGTGCCTCAAACAGCTTTGCCCGGGTATGTGACTTTGATGCTCCGTAATGGAGAAAGTATTGTTACCAAGACTCAGTTGACTTATTCCGAGCCTGTTTCGATAGAAAGTTTCTCTCCGGAAAGTGTAAGACCTGGTGATGTGTTGACTATTAAAGGGGAGTATCTTAATTTGATGCATCAAGTGATTTTTGCAGAGAATGTGATTGTCTCTGATGAAGTGATTGCTGAAGAAGAGACAACAGAGGCTACGAGTAAGTTCTTAAAGCATACACGAAATGAGATTCAAGTACGTGTACCTGAAGAAGCCCAGAGTGGAAAAATTATTCTTTCTGACGGGGCAGAAATTCCTAACAGACTTTATTCAGAAGTAGAACTGCAGGTGGTATTGCCTTCTGTTGCGGAAGTGGCAGACTATAACAATATTAAGCCAGGAGCAATAATGACCGTTACAGGCGAGAACTTTGATTTGGTAAAAGAAGTCAGGATGGAGAACGGAGAAACAATGCTGTTTACATATTCTGCTGAGCAGAAAGCCTTGACCTTTACAATTCCTTGCGGTGCTGTCAATGGTCCAATCTATGTGGTTCCAGCTTCCGGCGTTTTGGTGCAGGTAGCTGAAATAAAGATGGCTACTCCTGAAGACGTAAAAGCTCAGGAAACGGAAATTACAGCCGGAAAAGAACTGACTTTGACGGGAAAGAATATGGACATGATTGCTGCCGTATTGTTCCCTGGGGTGGAAAAAGCGGTGGAGCCTACTTCTTTATCTGAAACGAAAGTGAAGGTTGTGGTACCAGGAGAAGCTCAAAGTGGAATGATTCAATTGGTATTGACAAGCGGGGAAACGATTCCCGGTCTGGAACTGACTGTCACTGCACCTAAATATTGTCACATCGCAGACGAGAACGTTTTGAAAACGAATGATTATTTTGTCGGAGAGGACATGGTGGTAGACGTTGTGAATATTGGAGAATTAGCAGAGGTTCAGGTTGCTGGTACGAAAGTAAATTACACCTCTAGCGGTAGTCAGTTGACAATCCCAGTACCGGAAACAGCTGGACATGATTCTTCTGTCGAGCTGATTTCTAAAGATGGAACTTGCAAGAAATATACTGTTTCGTTTACAAAGGTTATCTGGGAAGGTTCGTTTGATATTGGAGACTGGGGTGGTAATAAAGCTCTTGGATGGAACGGATATGATTGGAGCTCTGTACAACCAGGTACTATTATAACTGTTTATTACACTTTAGATATGGAGGAAACTAACTGGCAGATTAAATTGGGAGGATGTGCGATTGATTGGAGTCCATTGCCTACGATTCCATCTCAAATTCTAGAAGCTGGTTCGACACGATTCTCTGCTACATTGACAGCTGAAGATCTCCTTGTTTTGTCTCAAGATAATAATGCTGGCTTAGTAGTGTCCGGTTGTAACTTTACAATGACCAAAGTAACTTTAAAATAAAAATTTCTAAATGAATATACGTATGAAAACAAATATAATGAAATGGATGTGGGCATTGGCAGCTCCTGTGGCTTTGATTGCCTGCAATACCGATGTGGAGCACAATGTGCCTGCTGTAGATGCTCCGGCACTGGTTTATGCCTCCTTGGCAGAAGGAGCTTCTGTGAAAGCCGGCGATTTTACATTGAAAATAGCTTATGATAAGAATGTATTCTTTTCTACAGCTGATACGACTCAAATCACCGTGACTAATGACGGGCATATCCGTAATGGAATAGTGTATGGTAAAAATGATACATTGACATTGACTGTGAGTGCACCTTCAAGAGCTACAGACTATACGATAACTATTCCGGAAGGGCTGGTGACAGGTCCTAACCAAATGCCTGCTCCTGCATTTTCATTAAACTTCAGAACACTGGATTTACATTCTAATTTAGTTATGGCCACATCACCGGAAGCAGAAAAATTGTATAAGTTTTTGATAGAAAACTATGGGAAGAAAACAATTTCCGGCATAATGGCGAATGTGGCATGGAATACGGATGAGGCTGAGCAAGTCAATACATGGACAGGGCATTACCCGGCTTTGAATACGTTTGATTATATGCATATCCGGTATTCTGGACAAAACTGGATTGACTATTCTGATATTTCTCCGGTAACAAATTGGGCAAACGAAGGAGGTATCGTGTCTTGTATGTGGCATTGGAATGTGCCTAAAAATACAGATAGTAACATTGATGACTATACGGCTACTTTGTCGGAAACTGTGTTTAATGCTCAAAAAGCTACAGAAGAAGGAACATGGGAGAATGGTATTGTAAAAGCGGATTTGGAAAAGGTTGCCAACATGCTGAAACAGCTGAAGGAGGCAAAGATTCCTGTGCTGTGGCGTCCGTTACACGAAGCAGCCGGTCAGTTCTTCTGGTGGGGAAAAGATGCGGAGAGTTTTAAAGCACTTTGGAAAATGATGTTCACCTATTTTAAAGAACAAGGTTTGGACAATTTGATTTGGGTGTGGACTTCTGAAAATAAGGATGATGCAAACTGGTATCCGGGTGATGAATATGTGGATATTATCGGTCGCGACTTGTATGGAAAGACTGCGGAAGAATGTGCGGAAGAATTTAAGGCATTGACTGCATTGTATGGTGACAGGATGATTGCTTTGACAGAGTGTGGATATTATGCAGATTCTAATGATGCAAGTAAAAATGCGCCCATTGGGAATATAGAAGCACAGTGGAACAATGGAGCTGCATGGTCGTGGTTTATGCCATGGTATGGCAATGCGGGTGAAGGAACTAAAGCAAGACCTCATGCCGATAAGGCTTGGTGGAAAGCTGCATTTCAGTCAGAGAATGTATTGGATCGTGAAGCTGTGAAGGAAGCGATGAGTAAATTATGAGGTAATGATGGGTAAAACTCTGTATGAGAAATACATTACTTTCTGCATGCAGAGTTTTCCAATTTCGTTGATAAATATTTACTATCTGCTTTTGCTAAAATTGTATCAGAAAGGATGGAACGGAAATCCTACCTTTGTGCTATGTAATTTTAAAGCTGATTCTTATGAAAAATTCTTCAAAACTAATTTTAGGAATAACGATGTGTTTATCTGTTGCTTGTGCGAATGGTAATAAAACAACTGTTGAGACTGATAGTCCGGAAGCTCAGGCGATGTTAGATAAATTGAAAGCTATACCGCAGCAAAGACAATTCATGTTCGGACATCACGATGATCCGGTGTACGGCATTGGTTGGGATGGTGATTCTGCGCGAAGCGATGTGAAAAGTGTATGTGGTGACTATCCTGCCATGATGTCCTTTGATTTGGGACGTATTGAAATTTATGGGGATAAGAACCTGGATAATGTATCACTGGCCCGTATCCGGCAAGAAGTTGTGGCGCAATATGAACGCGGAGGAATGTCGTCTTTCAGCTGGCACGTGGATAATCCGGTAACGGGAAAGGATTCATGGGATGTGAGTGATTCAACGGTTGTGAAATCTGTACTGCCTGGAGGAGTGAATCATGATAAGTTTATGGGTTGGCTGGATAAAGTGGCCGATTATCTGAACTCAATACAAACTCCGGAAGGTATAAAGGTTCCAGTTCTTTTCCGTCCGTGGCATGAGCATACGGGCAGCTGGTTCTGGTGGGGACAAAATCTTTGCTCTACGGAAGATTATAAAGCACTTTGGCGGATGACGTACGAACGCATGCAGGAAAAGGGAGCTACCCAGCTGCTGTATGCTTATTCTCCGGGCACGGAGCCTAAAGATTCTGTGGAGTATCTGGAGCGTTATCCGGGTGATGATATTATCGATTTGATAGGAGTAGATGCATATCAATTTGATAAAGATACTTATGTAAAGAGTTTAGATAATGCACTTACTATTATGTCGCAGGTAAGTAAAGCACATAAAAAGGTGATGGCTGTAACCGAAACGGGTTATGAAACAATTCCTGATTCGGTATGGTGGACACAAACCTTGATGCCGGTAATAGAGAAGTATCCGATAAGTTATGTGCTGGTATGGAGAAATGCACGTGAAAGAGAAAATCATTATTATGCGCCTTATCCGGGACATCCGTCGGCAGATGATTTTCTGAACTTCTATAATGATTCACGCACATTGTTTGCAGGAGATATGAAAAATGTAAAATGAAATAAAAATATAAATTGATATGAGTACTTTTGAAGATAAGGTAAAAAGATTGTTTGCTCAACATGAAGAGTTGATTACTCGGAAAAATGAGCCTGTTGAAACCACTAACGGTGTGTACACTCGTTATAAATATCCGGTAGTAACCGCTGCTCATACGCCGATTTTCTGGCGTTATGACTTGGATGAGAAAACCAATCCCTATTTGATGGAGCGTATCGGAATGAATGCAACTATGAATTCAGGAGCTATCAAGTGGAATGGAAAGTATATATTGGTAGTACGTGTGGAAGGTGCTGATCGTAAATCGTTCTTTGCGGTGGCTGAAAGTCCGAATGGAGTAGATAATTTCCGTTTTTGGGATTATCCTATTACCATGCCTGACGATGTGATTCCGGCTACAAATATTTATGATATGCGTCTGACAGCACATGAAGACGGCTGGATTTATGGTATTTTCTGTGCAGAACGTCATGACGATAATGCACCTGCCGGTGATTTGTCTTCAGCTACAGCTACGGCGGCTATTGCCCGTACAAAAGATCTGAAAACCTGGGAACGTCTGCCGGACTTGAAGTCGAAAAGTCAGCAGCGTAACGTAGTGCTGCATCCGGAGTTTGTGAATGGCAAATATGCTTTTTATACTCGTCCGCAAGATGGATTCATTGATGCCGGAAGTGGTGGAGGTATCGGCTGGGCTTTGGTAGACGATATTACGCATGCGGAAGTGACAGAAGAAAAGATTATTGACTGCCGCTATTATCATACGATTAAAGAAGTGAAGAACGGTGAAGGTCCTCATCCTATCAAGACTCCCAAAGGATGGCTACATCTGGCACACGGTGTACGTGGTTGTGCAGCTGGCTTGCGCTATGTGCTTTACATGTATATGACTTCATTGGAAGACCCCAGTAAGTTGATTGCTGCTCCGGGTGGATATTTTATGGCTCCAGAAGGGGAAGAACGTATTGGTGATGTATCGAATGTGCTGTTTACCAATGGTTGGATTGCAGATGAAGATGGAAAGGTGTTCATTTATTATGCCTCTTCCGATACACGTATGCATGTGGCCGTTTCTACAATTGATAAGTTGGTGGATTATTGTATGAATACGCCACAAGATGGCTTGACTACTACAGCTTCGGTAGAAACACTGAAACAATTGATTGATAAAAACCTGAAATTGATGAAATAATAAAAAAGTAAGTACTGCTATGATAAAACTCACGGAAAAGATTGGCTACGGATTTGGGGATATGGCTTCCTCCATGTTCTGGAAATTGTTTGGAGCCTATTTGATGATATTCTATACGGATGTGTTCGGGCTACCGGCGGCAATGGTGGGTACCATGTTTTTGGTGACACGTATCTGGGATTCAGTGTTTGACCCGATTGTGGGGGTAATTGCCGACCGTACTTCCAGCCGATGGGGGAAGTTTCGTCCGTATCTGCTATATCTTGCAGTTCCGTTTGGATTGATAGGAGTACTTACTTTTTATACACCTCCTTTCGGTGATGCAGGGAAACTGGTGTATGCGTATATCACTTATTCGTTGATGATGATGGTGTATTCTGGCATTAACGTACCTTATGCTTCATTGTTGGGGGTGATGAGCCCTAACCCGTCAGAGCGTAATACCTTATCTACTTACCGTATGATGTTTGCTTACTTGGGTAGTTTTATTGCTCTGTTATTGTTTATGCCGATGGTGAACTGGTTTAGCGGGCATAGCAAGGAGTTGAGTGACCAGCAGTTTGGATGGTTCATGGCCGTGGTGGTGATTGGGGTGATGTGTGCCCTGCTGTTTTTAGGTTGCTTTGCCTGGACAAGAGAACGGGTAAAGCCGATTAATGAGAAGAAAACTTCTTTGAAGGAGGACATTAGGGATTTGTTTCATAATAAGCCTTGGTGGATTTTGTTTGGAGCTGGAGTAGCTACATTGGTATTTAATTCTATCCGGGATGGAGCTGCAGTGTATTACTTCAAGTATTTTATTGTAGAAGATGAATATCGTACTGTTTCACTGATGGGGGTATCCTTCGTGTTGAGCGGTTTGTATCTTTCTGTGGGGCAGATTGCGAATATTGTAGGTGTAGTCCTAGCAGCTCCTATGAGTAATAAGATTGGAAAGAAAAAGACTTTTGCACTTTCCATGCTGATTGCTTCGGTCTTGAGCGTGATATTTTTCTGGTTTGACAAGGAGGATTTGACATTGATTTTTGTATTTCAATGTTTGATAAGTGTATGTGCCGGTAGTATCTTCCCGTTGCTCTGGTCAATGTATGCCGATTGTGCCGATTTTTCAGAATTGAAAACGGGAAACCGTGCTACGGGATTGATTTTTAGTGCTTCATCCATGAGCCAGAAATTTGGATGGGCCATTGGTACGGCGGTGACCGGATGGCTGTTGTCTTTCTTTGGCTTTCAGGCTAATGCCGTACAGAGCGAAGAAACCATCCATGGCATCAAAATGTTTTTAAGCTTGCTTCCAGCTGTGGCTGCATTTATTTCGATAGTCTTTATTGTCTTCTATCCGCTGGGAGAACAGAAGATGAAAGGTATAATGGAACAGTTAAACTTAAAGAGAGAATCAAAAGATGAAGAATGAGAAGATAAATCAGCTCTGCACGGAGGTGAAGGCAGAACTGGAACAGAATATACTTCCGTTTTGGATACAAAAGATGACCGATCGTGAACATGGTGGATTCTATGGTCGTATTACCGGAAAGGATGTATTGGAGGCATCTGCATCGAAGGGAGCCATTCTGAATGCACGTATCTTGTGGACTTTCTCAGCTGCATACCGTCTGCTTCACAAAGAGGAGTATCTGGAAACGGCTACACGTGCCAAACGTTATTTGATTGATCATTTCTATGACACTGAGTTTGGGGGTATTTATTGGGAACTGGATTGTAAAGGGAATCTACTTGATACCAAGAAGCAGATTTATGCCATTGGCTTTGCCATTTATGGGTTGAGTGAGTATGCACGTGCGACGGGAGATGCAGAAGCTTTGGATTATGCTTGCCGGTTGTTTGAGGTAATTGAAAAATATAGTTTTGATGCAGAAAAGAACGGCTATCTGGAAGCTTTGACGCGCGACTGGCGTCCGATAGAAGATATGCGTTTGAGTGATAAGGACGAGAATGAGAAGAAGACAATGAATACACACTTGCATATTCTGGAGCCTTATACAAATCTTTATCGTGTATGGAAAGATGAACGCCTGAAGAAGCAGATTGTCAATCTGGTCAATTTGTTTTTAGAGAAGATATTGGATGCCAAAACGTATCATCTGAATCTGTTCTTTGAAGATGACTGGACTAATAAGTATCAGATAGTATCCTACGGACATGATATTGAAGCTTCGTGGCTGATACATGAGGCGGCACTGGTAGTAGGTGATCAGGATTTGTTGAAAAAGGTGGAACCTGTTATTGTGAAAATTGCTGAGGCGGCAGATGAGGGGCTGAATCCGGATGGCAGTATGATTTACGAGAACTTTGTCAGCAAAGGAAAAATTGACCGTGAGCTGCACTGGTGGGTTCAAGCTGAAAATGTGGTAGGACATGTGAATCTTTTTCAGCATTTTGGCGATGAAGAAGCATTGCAAATCGCATTGCGATGCTGGAATTTCATTCAAACGAAATTAGTGGATAAGGTGCATGGTGAATGGCATTGGAGTTTGTATGCGGATGGTACCATTAATATGAAGGATGATAAGGCTGGCTTCTGGAAATGCCCTTATCATAACGGCCGTATGTGCATGGAGATTCTGGAACGTTTCTCCTGAGCTGGAAAAATAAAATCTCCTTTAATGGAGAAAATTTATGGGTAATAAGAAGGATAACAAAAAACGCCTTGATGTAGAAATGCATCAAGGCGTAAATGTAAAAACGTGATACGTTTTTATTATTTGATAAGCCTATGTAAGCGAGTCAGGAATTCATCTGCTTCGTTCATGCTCAGGCAGAGCGGCGGAAGCAAACGGATGACGTTGGTACCGCTGACACCGGTAAATACTTTTTCTTCGAAAAGTAATTTCTGGCGGAGTTCCTTGATGGGCTCTTCAAATTCCATTCCAATCATCAAACCGCGACCGCGTACTTCTTTGATTCCTTTGAAGCCTTTCAATTCTTCCAATAGGTGAGTACCTACTTTGGCCGCATTTTCAACCAGATTTTCTGCTTTCATCACATCTAGTACAGCGATAGCTGCTGCACATGCCAGATGATTTCCACCGAAAGTTGTTCCTAACTGTCCATATACCGGGGTGAATTTTGGACTAATCAGTACACCGGCCATCGGGAATCCGTTGCCAATGCCTTTAGCTACGGTAATCATGTCAGGGCGTACGTCATTGTACTGGTGAGCAAAGAATTTACCGCTTCTTCCGTAACCCGACTGGATTTCATCCAGAATCATGACGGTATTGGTTTCGTCACACGTCTGGCGAATGGCTTTCATGAACTCAGTAGTAGGGAGCTGAATTCCTCCTACGCCTTGGATGCCTTCAATGATGACTGCACATACATCGCCTTTGGCCAGTTCGGCTTTCAGCGCTTCTGTATCGTTCAGCGGCAGGTATGTCACGTGTCCGTTGTCATTTATGGGAGCAATGATTTTCGGATTGTTGGTTACTTCTACTGCCAGTGAAGTACGTCCGTGGAAAGCTTTTGCGAAAGAAATCACACGTGTACGTCCGTTATAGAAAGATGCCAGTTTCAATGCATTTTCGTTGGCTTCTGCTCCAGAGTTGATTAAGAAAAGCTGATAGTCATCATAACCGCTGATGGCTCCCAGGCGGTCGGCTACTTCCTGCTGTAACTTGTTGATTACAGAGTTGGAATAGAATCCCAATGTAGCTACTTGTTTGCTGATGGTTTCCACATAGTGAGGATGTGCGTGACCGATGGAGATAACGGCATGTCCTCCATAAAGGTCAAGGTATTCCTGACCTTTGTCGTCCCATACGTGGCAGCCTTTTCCTTTTACGATGTTTACATCGAACAAAGGATATACGTCGAATAACTTCATATTAATTAAGAATTAAGAATGAATAATTAAGAGCAGCAATCAAGGAGTCCTGCCTGGTTATTCATTTTCATTATTCATTATTCATTAATTAAAATGCGCTCGGTTTCAGTTTCAGTCCTACTGTTTCTTCCAGGTTGAACATCAGGTTCATATTGTGTACAGCCTGACCGCTGGCTCCTTTCAGCAGGTTGTCAATGCAAGAAATAATGAGCAACTTGTCACCATACTTTTCCAGATGAATCAAGCATTTGTTGGTGTTGACTACCTGCTTCAGGTCGATATTCTTGTCCACGATGTGGGTGAAAGAATCTTCTGCATAGTACTCTTCGTACATTTTTACAATCTCTTCCAGCTCTACTTTGGTCTTTACTACGATAGTGGCAAAAATACCACGGGCAAAGTCACCTCGGTAAGGAATGAAATCGATTTCTGAATGGAAACTGTTCTGCAGCTGTTTCAGTGACTGTTTGATTTCTGGCACATGCTGGTGTGAGAACGGTTTGTAGATGCTGAGGTTGTTGTTACGCCAGCTGAAATGACTCGTAGCACCTGGTTTTACACCTGCTCCGGTACTTCCGGTAATGGCGTTTACCATTACGTCATCGTTCAACAGCAAATGCTTGGCCAATGGCAGAAGTCCGAGCTGAATGCATGTAGCAAAGCATCCCGGGTTAGCCACGTGCTTGCTTTGGCAGATAGTACGGCGATTCAGTTCTGGCAGACCGTATACAAAGTCATGGTCGTCCGATTTGATGCGGTAGTCCATGGACAGGTCGATGATTTTCAAATCTTCCGGTACATTGTGACTTTCCATGAATTTCTTTGTATCGCCGTGAGCTGTACAGAAGAACAATACATCGATGGTATCGAGTGGAAGCTCATCTGTAAACACTAAATCGGTTTCTCCATACAGGCCTTCGTGTACATCAGTAATCTTGTTGCCCGCATTGCTGGAGCTGTTGATAAATGCAATCTCTACATCCGGATGATTAAGCAGCAGGCGAATCAGTTCGCCTGCCGTATATCCTGCGCCTCCTATAATTCCTGCTTTTATCATACGTCAGCTTCGTCTTTATGGTTTGCATAATAGGCACGAAGCGGAGTAGACAACACCTTGATGAAGCCTTTAGCGTCTTCTGCAGTCCATCCTTTTTGCATTTCTCCGTATTCGCCGAACTTGTTCTTCACGAGGTCATCTTTTGATTCTACTCCTACAGTAGAGAATCCGTACGGGCGAAGTTCCAGAATAGCAGTTCCATTGACGTTACGCTGTGATTCGGTCAGCATGGCTTCGATGTCGCGCATTACCGGTTCCAGGTACTGGCTTTCGTGAAGGAACATGCCGTACCAGTTAGCTACCTGGTCTTTCCAGTATTGCTGCCATTTACTCAGGGTATATTTTTCCAGGAAGCGGTGAGCGCCGATAATCAGCATCGGAGCAGCAGCTTCGAATCCTACACGGCCTTTGATACCGATAATCGTATCACCCACATGCATATCACGACCGATACCGTAGGCTGCACCAATCTCTTCTACTTTCTGGATAGCCTTAATTTTGTCGTCGAACACTTCACCGTTTACGGCATACAACTCACCTTTCTTGAATTCCAGTTTCAGTTGTTCGCTGCCAGTTTTGGTTACCTGTTTCAGGTAAGCACTTTCCGGCAATCCCTGTGCAGAATCCAGAATTTCACCACCGCAGATAGAAGTTCCCCAGATACCTACGTTGTATGAGTATTTCAGTTTAGTGAAATCTGCTTCAAAACCATTTTCCTTCAGGTAATTGATTTCATATTCACGGCTCAACGCCATGTCACGTGTCAGGGTAATGATTTCCACTCCCGGAGCCATTACCAGGAAAGTCATGTCAAAACGCACCTGGTCGTTGCCGGCACCTGTAGAACCGTGAGCAATGGCATGAGCTCCGATTTCGTTGGCATAATGGGCGATGGCCAATGCCTGGAAGATACGTTCAGAACTTACAGAAATAGGGTAAGTACCGTTACGCAGTACGTTTCCGAATACCATGTATTTCAGGCTCTTTTCGTAGTATTCCTGTGTTACGTCAAGAGTCACATATTTCACAGCTCCCAGTTTATACGCATTTTCTTCGTTCTTTTTTAACTGTTCCGGGCTGAAACCACCGGTATTGGCGCATGCTGCATATACTTCATATCCTTTTTCCTTTGCCAGATACATTACGGTAAAGGAAGTGTCCAATCCGCCGCTGAAAGCAACGACAACTTTTTTCTTTTCTTCCATGGTGCTTATCTTTATATCGTGAAGCTTTTCGCCTGTATGAGTTCAGGAGAAAACCTCGCTTGAGATTATTTTTGTATTTAGAAATTGTTTATTTTATCGTCTGTGTGCAAAGCCGGATCGTAAAGCATGGCTGTGCAGATACAGAATTTGCGGTTTTTCGCCATCAGGATTTCGTGGTTGATACATCCTTCACATCCTTTCCAGAATGAGTCATCGTCGGTCAACTCGTTGAAAGTGACAGGTACGTATCCCAGCTCTGTATTCATTTTCATGACCGCAGCTCCTGAAGTCAGACTGAAGATTTTGGCTTTCGGCCATCGCAGACGAGCCAAAGTAAAAGAGGCATGCTTGATACGCTTAGCCAGTCCGCATCCTCTGTATTTCGGATGAACAATCAGTCCGGAAGTAGCTACGTACTGCTTGTTTCCCCATGATTCGATGTAAGTAAATCCGGCAAAATCATCTCCGCACAGTGCGATGATGGCTTTTCCTTCTTTCATCTTGGTAGCTACGTATTCGTGTGTACGTTCGGCAATACCCGTACCGCGAACTTTGGCTGCTTCTCTAATCGTGTCCAATATTGTGTCAACGTAAACCTCGTGTGAGGCGTCGGCTACCATTACATCAATTTGTTTAGTAGGTTCCATTTTTTATTCTTATCAGTTAGAGTTGGTTTATATTCGGTATAATGTTGGCAAGAGCATGCTTGACTTCTGTACGCGTACAATTTTCGCGAATCACCAGCATGATAGTGTCGTCGCCGGCAATGGTACCGATGATTTCATGGAAATTGTGCATGTCAATGTCGTATGCCAGACTGCTGGCATATCCCGGGCGAGTCTTGATCACAGCGATGTTGTGGGAGAATTCAATGGAGATGAATCCGTTGTGACGCAGCATTTCGCTGGCTTTTTGCGGCTCTGTCATGCGCTTGTACATGGTATTGTTGGGAAGTACATATACATAGTTCCCGTTCATGCTGGCAGCTTTGGCTACCTTCAGTTGCTTCAAGTCGCGCGACAGGGTGGCTTGTGTCAATTGGAATCCTTCTTTTGTCAACTCCTGCAAGAGTTCGTCCTGACTTCCAATCTCCTTGCTGGAGATAATCATTTTGATTGAATCAAGTCTGCTATTCTTGTTCTTCATTGTATAATTATTCTTTTACGGCTGCAAAAATACGGATATATTTTGAATATCATGCATAAATTCTTACTTTTTTGTGTGTTTATTCTGAAAAATGCATGAATATAATGAATAAATAACCATTGTGAATTTTATTTTGTATTTTTGTGCAGGTTAATTACAGAGACAAAGAATCATGAAGACCACATGGCTACAGGCAGAAAAGGATCCGATGGGAGCTGCCATATACGATTACTTCAAGAATGGAAAGGCTGGAAAGTTAAGAGTTTTCTCTTCACAGTTTGAGGAAGATGAAATTCCAGTGAGTGAATTATTCCGTACGTATGAACACATGCCCTTGCTGGAACAAACCGCACTGGATATGGCTCAGGGAAAGATATTAGATGTAGGAGCTGGCAGTGGCTGTCATTCCTTGGCTTTAAAGCAAATGGGAAAAGAGTCTGTGGCTATTGATATTTCTCCTTTGTCGGTAGAAGTCATGCAGGCACGTGGACTGGATGCCCGTCTGGTCAATCTGTTCGACACACATTTCGCCGAACGCTTCGATACCATTTTGATGCTGATGAACGGCTCGGGAATTATCGGTCGGGTAGAGAATTTCGGTGATTTCTTTCAGCGGATGAAGCTGTTGTTGAATCCTGGTGGTTGTATCTTAATGGATTCAAGCGATTTGAGATACCTGTTTGAGGAGGAAGACGGAAGTTTTGTTGTTGATTTGGCGGGCGATTATTACGGTCAACTGGATTTCCAGATGCAATATAAACAAATAAAAGGAGAAGCATTCGACTGGTTGTATGTGGATTTCAACACCCTGAGTCTGTATGCTTCTCAATATGGATTCAAAGCAGAGCTGGTAAAGGAAGGCAGTCATTATGACTATTTGGCCAAACTTACCTTGTAGCTCTTTGCTTCTTTTTCAACCATAAATAATATCCGCTGAGTGGAAGTACGCCTCCGATAAAAGCTGCCAGGAAATAGAGTACCTTTGTATAGATACCTCCCCAGCTTCCGGTGTGGAAGGCATAGAACCAGCCTTTCAGTTTCTGTGCGCGAGGCACTTCTGCATAGGTTGTGGTTTCTGTAATCTCTCCGTTCTTCGGATTGAATTTCAGGGTATCCGTACGGCGTAATTGCTGTCCCTGGCTAACTTGTATCTTCTTCTCTTCTATACGGAGCGAAGTATAGCCGGTGTATTTTGCCTGTACTTCCTGGATTGCCTTGTCCCAAGTCGTATAATCGGTTTGTTTCTTACCTCCTTTCTTGGCATGTGCATCGTTTTCCCTTTGTGGGAGAGAAGTTCCGTGAGTTTGGGCCTGCTTCGAAGTGTTTCCTCCAAAAAGTCCGTAAGCAAACGAACGATACCAGCCAAACGACCAAGTGAGTCCGGTAAGTGCCATGACCAGCAGGAAGAGGGTAGAATAAAAGCCCAACGCCACATGACTGTCATACCAGAAACGGCGCCATCCTTTGCGGAAGGAAACCTTCAGCCGGTTATTTAACGCTTTACGGGTGCGAGGCCACCAGATAACAAGACCACTGACAAGAATTACGACCATCAGCAGGGTGGAGATGCCGACTATCATTTTCCCTACAGAGGAAGCTCCTTTCTGCGGTGGAGGGTTCAGCAGCCAGCGATGCAGTTTCCGCATGGTTTGAAAAAAAGTGTTTCCTTCTATCCATCCGTTCACTTCTCCCGTGTACGGATTCACACTCAGACTTTTTCTGCCTGCGTTTTTGAAAGTCACTGTAGCTGTCTCATCGGCTTTTCCCGAATATTGCAGTGAGGTTAGCTTGAGTGAATCGGCGGTCTGCTCCTTTATGCGTCCAATCAGCTGCGAAGGTGGAAGAACGTCAGCGTTCCCTTCCGGAACGCTGACCTTATATAAATGAGGGTTACACGCCTGGGTGATTTCCTTTTCGAATACCAGTGCAGCTCCCGAAAAGCAAATAATGGAAAGAATAATTCCCACTGGGATAGAAAGCCAGAGGTGTATTTCCCCGAATAATTTTCTCATTTTCGGATGTTTATTGTTGAGTTAATGCAATTTTACCTACTGTTGTAATTTCATCGGCTTCCACTTCCAGTCCTTTTACAGCCTCTCCTGTTTGAGGATTGATTTTATAGAATGTGGGAGTGGCTCCTTCTTCGGTAGTCAGTACCGGGATGTAAAAATACTGATTTTCCAGATAAGGGGAGTTCCCGAAAGAAGAAATCAGGTTTTTGTCAGGCAATCCTGTAATTGGAATCAGCTTCTTTTCACTGGCTTTGAATATCACCAGTTCATTTTTAGGTGCATTAGTTCCCAGTGTGGCTACTTCTTCAATGCTGCATCCGTAATTATTGAGCAGGAAATAATCGCCACCTACGTGCCAGCAGCGGAATAACGGATGGCCGCTCGCACCGCTCATCGTTTCCAGGTTGCAATAATACTCATCGAAGGCAGAACTTCCAGCAGGGATGCGCACGACACCAGAAGGAAGTGTACCTTGTACCTTTGCCTTTAAGTTGGCATCAGCCGCAGGCTGGGTAGCCGTACGTCCATATCCTCCTGAAAATACATACAAGTTACCGTCATCGTCGCTCCAGATGGTTTGGTAGTACTGCGAACGCATGCGTCCGCAGGCAAAACCAATCTTGTCTGTTGTCGCAATAACCGGTTCTTCATCAAAGCTGCTGCCGCTGTAAATGGCAATATAAGCATTATCCGGATATTGGGTAGAAGGAATCTGTCCGGCAGTATACTTACCGCTTCCTGAACCGCCGGTACCGGTTGCCACATAATCCTGACTCAGCACCTTATCGGGCCAGGTGTTCACCCCGTAGTGACTCATACCCATGGGAATGATAGAGGTGTAGAGCTTTCCGTTGGCTTCCACAAATCCGGCCATGGTAACCTTTTCACCGTTCCCTAAGAAGTTCTCGGCCAAAATATCCTGCTGGTTGGTGCTGGTGGTACCGTTTTTGGCATTCAAGTAGTTAAATAAAAAGCCTTGTGCTGCATTGCCTTTACCGTCAGTCTGCTTGGTGTCTCCGGTAGATACGGTAATCACATTGTCACCCCATGTGCCGTAGGTAGTAAAACGGTTGAATGTATAACTGTATTTTTTCTGTGGCACATTGTTAGCATCCAGATAGTAACAGCCTCCGGTACCTTGTGATCCGTCGTTATATTTGATTCCGAAAAAATAATTCTGGTCGTAAAAAATCCAGTAAGAAATCTGGTCTTGAAATTCCTTTCCGTTTTCAATGACTGAGATTTTGCCTTCGTCCAGACTTTCTGCCGTAAGCAGATAGGAAGTACCTCCTGCGGTGACCGGAATGACGTAGTTTCCCTTGAAGTTGTTGTGATTGCTGAAGGTTGGGGCATTTTCTTCGTTCTGACACCCCATGAACAGGCCTCCCATGCAGAAAGCGCCCAGTCCTAACATAAAGTTCTTTTTATTCATATACTTGTATTTATATTTTTATTGGTTTATTACTTTCCAAAATATACCCGGAACTTTCCATAAAATGCCCGTCCGGCTTTTTGCAGACTAAAGTTGTCATACAGTTTCTCATCGGTGAGGTTCCGGCATTCGAAAGAAATGTTGTAACGTCCGTTCCGGATGCTGTACCCCAAAGAGAGGTTATGCGAAATCTGCTGAGGTACCCGGATTTTGGTAGACGGGTCACCAAAGCTTTCCCAATACAACGGGAAGTCATGCTGGTAGAAACAATCCCATCCGAATGTGAGGGTATTTCCTTTCGCAAACAGGTTATGCCAGTAGAAGTTCATGTCTACGTTTGCATACTGGTAAGGAATGTTCGGGATGCGCTGTCCGTACGTCAGTGCATTCTGTCCGCTGCTTGCTGCCCGTTTCTTTTCCTTGTCACGGGTGTCAAGGTTGTTGAACGTACCTCCCATATTGAACCAGTTGCTGTAACTGTATCGCAGAGATACATTGAAACCTTTTGTCTCTACCCGGCCATGATTGGTGTAACTTCCGTAGCTGGTGCCTCCTACGGTCGACAAGTCGCGCTTGATGTAGTCTTGGGTATTACGGTAGATGATTCCTCCTTCCACATACAATCCGTGTTTGCCTAACTGCTTGTTGTAGCTGGCACTCAGGTTTACGTTGTCACTACGTTCAGGTTTCAAGTCAGCTTTCCCCGCTTCAAGGTCACCGTCACCAAACAGTTCCTGTGTGCTGGGCATGCGCAGCGCCTTTTCGTAAGAGAGCTTCAACTGAATGGCTTTCCCTAAGAAGTAGGTTCCGGCGGCTCCATATCCGAAAGAGCTGACACTTTGTGACACCCTCGTATCACTTCCTACATTGTTGTCGCTCAGCTGTACCGTTCCTTCACTGTATGAATTGTAGTGCTTGCCGAAGACCGACAGATTCCATTTTTCAGAAGGCATCAGCCGATAAGATAACCCTGCAATGTTCTTCCGGCTTTTGGTAGGTTCATCATAATCTTCCAGTACGGAATTTTTCTCAATCAGACTCCGTCCTGTACGACGAAAAGTACTGAATACATTATTAAATGTAAACGAGTGCATTTTGCCCAGTCGGTATACCGCAGTAAGTGTGGTATTCCAGTTTGTATTGATTTGTTCACTGAACTGGTGATTCTGTTCGCCGGCAGTCGATCTGGGGATACGGTCACCCAGCCAGTTGTATTTGTACATCGCTGTATCCACGTTTGTCGTCAGGTTGTGGTTGTAATTGGCCGTAACCGTCACATCCAGTCCTTTGGTGAAAAGATTCTGCTTGCGATATTCTACCGAAGGAACAATGGAATAGCCATGACGATGTTTCTCGCCGAATACGATTTCCTGGTACACTCCATTCTGTATTTCTTTGTAGAAATGCGAGTAAGCCACATTAAACATCAGCCGGTCGGCCCAGCTTTTCCCGGTAACTCCGATTTTTCCGATGACCGCTTCGTTGTGGAATGTATCATTGAATCGTTTTACACGCTGTATATTATTTTCATCGCTGACAGACGTATTGTTTTCGTGGTTGAACTCTTCCACCCAGTTGTTGATATAGTAATTATTGTCAGAGTAATTCTGATACGCATTGATTTCGTATGTCAGTCCGTTTCTGAAACTCTGCCCGAAGTTTACATACGATTTATGCGTGTTGAACGAGCCGTATGAGTATGACGCATCCAGAAACCAGTTGCGCTTCTGTTTGTTGGTTACAATGTTGATAACTCCCCCCAAGGCATCGGTACCGAAGCCTACGGGTACCACACCTTTATATACCTCAATGCGCTCGGCAAAGTTGACCGGAATGTTATTCAGGTCGAAAGCTGTTCCTGCCCCTTCCTGTGGCACCCCGTCGATAAATACTTTTACATGCTTGCCGCTGAAGCCGTCGAGCATCAGCTGCATGTCCGAGCCCACACCTCCAGACTCGCGCAGTTTCATTCCCGGAAGTTTCTGTAACGCTTCGCTCAAGTTTTTGGTAGAGTTCTGCAGTTCACGCGTATCTACAGCCACGGCATTAAAGGCCGAGCGCTTGATACGTCCGACTCCGTTGGAAACGACTACGACTTCATCCAGCTCGGTAACCGAAGGCTTCAAGATTACATTTTGCTTGCTACGTCCGTCTGCCAGAATTTCCACTTCTTTTTCTACCGTCTCAAACCCGATGGCGGAAACGGTCAGTGTGTATTTCCCGGCAGGTGCTTTCAGATGATACAAGCCTTTTTCGTTGGTTGTACAGCCATATTGCGTACCTTTCAGGTACACCGTGGCGAAGTCAATGACACTCTTGTCCGAAGAAAGAACTTTCCCAGATAGTAACGAACGGCCTTGTGCAGAAAGAGATAAGACACAAGCACCCAATAACATAAAAAGTACACCCCATTTCAAATTTTCGCTTCCCCGCGAAAAAGATAAATTTCTCATTTACTGTAACTCGTATTTTTTGTTCAGGACTAATTTTCAGTGTGCAAAATTAAGGCGATTGTCCGGGTGGGGCAATCGCCAAATATGGGTAATTTAGACTATGTATAAATACCTATTTGTAGGTATTGTGTAGTTTGTCCTATGAAATGTGACGAGTTACGGTTAGAGAATTTGGACTGTTACAGGATATGGAAGTGCTTTAATGCCTGCATGATACCTTCTTCATCCACTGAGGTGGTGATATAATCGGCCGCAGCTTGTATGTGAGGAGCCGCGTTTCCCATGGCAATTCCCATACCTACATGTTTCAACATCGGAATGTCGTTGCCGCCATCGCCGAAAGCCATGGTATCTTTCAGGTCAATTCCGTAGTAAGCCAACATCTGATCGATACCGTGACTTTTACTGTTTCCCCGTGCAATGATGTCGGCAAAGAGCGGATGCCAGCGCATGGGTTCACAGTGAGTCAGCACCTTTCCGAATATCTCTTCGTCTTTTTCTTCGGGGAAATATCCCATGATTTGCAGAATTTCCTTCTCTCTTGCAGTTTCTATGGGACGGATTTCCGGAATGTCAATTTGAATCAGACGGGCAATCTCTCTGACAGCCTCATCCTCGTGTGTCAGGAACCAGGTATTGTCGTGTACAAAAACGAACGGCATTTCCGGATGGTCATGCTGGTACTGAATGAGTCGTTCAATGTCTTCCTGCGGTACACAGCCCTTGTAGATGTCCTCATGATTTGCCGTGAAGCAATGTGCTCCGTTCAGTGTGACATAACCGTCGAAATCCAGGTCACCCACGGCATCCATCATTAATGTCTTTGGACGGCCGGTAGCAATGAATACCTTAATACCTTTTTCTCTCAAAAGTCGCAGGGCTTCGCGGGTAGACTCCGGCACGGTGTGAGTCTGGAAAGAAACTAATGTTCCATCAATATCAAAGAATATCGCTTTTACCATTTTTCGTGTATTAAAAGTCCGTGCAAAGATAGCGAATTTTTAGGAGAATTTTTTTGGCCTATGTGGAATCTACCGGATGATAAGTGGACTAATGGATACGATGATGAATCGAAAATCCCAGTAAAATCTGTATAAAACTCTCCGAATTCTTTTACGTTTCGCATGGCGGAACCGTAGGTTTTCCGATGCGGAAACTTACGGTTCCCGATGCGGAAACATAGGTTTTGGGCAAGGGAAACATAGAAAATGTAATTCGGAATTCTTGATTGGGGCACTGTGTTTTTTTATCTGCGGGGAAGAGGAAAGGTCTGTTCTGAAGGAGAGTATTTATATAATTGTGATAAATTGTTTTGTTTCTGTGTGGTATTTATTACATTTGCCACTGAATATGATTAAATAATGTGTATTTGAAAGATTTTTCAGGTGTTCCCTGTGCAAAAGTGAGAGTGAATCATGGAAAACAAAACGTATCAGTATAAAAGAATCACGGTAAAGATAGGTAGTAACGTGCTGACTCGCCGTGACGGCACACTGGATATAACCCGCATGTCGGCATTGGTGGACCAGGTGGCAGAGTTGCATAAAGCAGGAGTGGAAATCGTGCTGGTATCTTCCGGGGCGGTAGCTTCAGGAAGAAGTGAGTTGAAACCCTTGCGGAAACTGGACAGCGTGGACCAGCGGCAGCTTTTCTCGGCAGTGGGACAGGCTAAGTTGATAAACCGTTATTATGAGCTGTTTCGTGAGCACGGCATTACCGTAGGTCAGGTACTCACGACTAAGGAAAGCTTCTCTACCCGCCGGCATTACCTGAACCAGCGTAATTGCATGAAGGTGATGCTGGAGAACGGAGTGATTCCCATCGTGAACGAAAACGACACGATATCGGTTACAGAATTGATGTTCACGGACAATGACGAGCTTTCCGGACTGATCGCTTCCATGATGGATGCGCAGGCATTGATTATCCTGAGTAACATAGACGGAATCTACAACGGTTCACCCTCCGATCCTGCCTCCGCTGTCATTCGGGAGATCGAGCATGGAAAGGATTTATCCAACTATATCCAGGCTACCAAATCGAGTTTCGGTCGTGGCGGTATGCTGACGAAAACGAATATCGCCCGCAAGGTAGCCGACGAAGGGATTACAGTCATTATCGCCAACGGAAAACGGGATAATATTCTCGTAGACTTGTTGCAACAACCGGACGATACGGTTTGCACGCGCTTTATCCCTTCCACCGAGGCGGTATCCAGTGTAAAGAAATGGATTGCACACAGCGAGGGGTTTGCCAAAGGCGAGTTACACATCAATTACTGTGCTACCGAATTGCTTTTTTCGGATAAGGCAGTCAGCATTCTACCTGTAGGCATCATCGACGTCATCGGCGAATTTGAAAAGGATGACATTGTGCGGATTGTAGACTTCGGAGGTAAGCCCATCGGTGTGGGTAAGGCAAACTGTGATTCCACACAGGCCAGGGAAGCAATGGGAAAGCATGGCAAGAAACCAGTAGTACACTACGATTATCTCTACATAGAGTAATAAAGAAAAGGAAAGAAGGGAGGTGCAGAGGGATGCTCTTTCGGTATTACAATCTATTCTCTCTCCAGACACCCCACGTAAGGAGGACCAACACCCAACATCTTACAAATGATTCCGGAAGAGCTTCCTCCATTTTTAAAGGAATTGTAGAGAGATGCTGCATAATCTACAAGCCCACTTAAATCAATTCCAAGAGAAGTAATTTTTAAAAGAAGATCTACGATTTTCTGTCTCTCATCATCAGATAAAGTGACGCCATATTTATCACAGGCTTCATCAATTGCTTCGTTGATACTCTTCTCGTCAGTCAGTCCTTTTTCTGCGATCAGTGACTTGATGTAAGCAATAAACTCCTCCACTTCCTGATCGGTCAGACCCTGAATGGAAGCTTCCAGTTCTCCGGTGACAACAAGTTCATTTAACGCTGCATCTACAACGTTATCCTGTACTGCTTCCCCGGTCATTGCCTCATATGCCTCAAAGATTCCAACCAGTGCAGCGGTTCCGGAGATTGGCTTTGGGCCTGCAACGATGATATCTGCATCTGTAATTCCAGCAGTTGTCAGCGCATTTTTGTACATACCAACGGTACAGTATGTGATATTGTTCGTAGAAATGTTTAATCCATTTCCTTTTTTACGTTTTACGATCACGACAGAAGACCATGACTTGCTTCCAATTTTGGAAGAATCCACATAGGAATCCAGATACTGATGCTCCTGTGCATTTGTAACGTAAGTCACGTTATAATTTGCCAGATTGGCAGGATCGATTCCCATAAGGGATAATACGGTATTTTTCTGGTCATCGGACAAATCCGCACCGAGTGCAAGATAAGGTTTATCATCTTTCTTAATCTCAACATTATCGTTATTCTCATCCACAATGACATCTCCAGTCACATTTTCTGTGGATTTTTTATCATCTTCTACCGTTACCCCACCTGTAACATTATCGGTTGTGCCACTAGTGGAAGTATTTGTGCTGTCAGAATTTGTTGTTGTACTGCTCTGCGAATCTGAAGCAGCATTATTGGTTGTATTGCTCTGTGAATCTGAACCTGTACTGTTCTGTGTATCTGAACTTGTGCTGCTCTTTGAATCTGAAGCTGTGCTGTTTTGTGTATCCGATCCTGTATTTCCAGTCGAACCAGCATTGGTATCTGCACCTGTTGCACTGCTGTCATTCTGCGTTGCTGCATTATTCTCTGACTGTGTTGTCTGGGAATCACCGGATGTTGCATTGCTCTCTTCCTGCCCGGTGGAGTTCTGCGCAGAAGCATCTGCTGCAAATGATGTTACATGTGTTGGTATCATCATCACTGCTGCTAAAATAATTGCTGCAATTCTCTTTGTCATTCTCTTTCTCTTCACTTTTTTTCCCTCTCTTTTTATTTACGTATCGATCCGCACTCTCATCCATGCAAGAAGATCTGCATACACTTTATCGCGGTCTGTCTCATTTAAAATTTCATGTCTGTCATTTTCGTAAAGCTTATATGTAATATCCAGAGAACCTGCCTCTTTGAAGAGATCATACACTTTTTTCACGCCGACACCATTATCTCCCACCGGATCATCCTGACCAGATACAATAAAAATTGGAAGCTTGTTTGGTACTTTCTTCACATTTTCCAACTGATTATCGTAGAGAACTGCTTCCATCAGCCCCAGATAGCCGTTTAATGTAAATTTGAACGTACACCGTGGTTCGCTATAATAAAATTTTACAATATCCTCATCTTTTGTAAGCCAGCTGTTTGAAAGTGTTTTTCCAGAAAGATCATATTTCTTATATGGTCCGCCAAACGACAGCGATTCTACCAGTTTGCTTCTGTGATGCCAGCCAAAAATTTTTGCCAGGAATTTGCACACGTTGATTCCAAGTTTGGTCGTATTGTCCGGCACACAACCGGTTCCCATAATGATTGCCCCTCTCAAATCATCATTGTGAATGGTGAGGTATTTCCGGAGCATATAAGATCCCATACTGTGTCCCATCATAAAATAAGGAACACCCGGATTTTCTTTCTGGATCATCGTACGCAGTGCATGCATGTCTGCGATCACCGTGTCACTCGGATTTTCTGCAAAATATCCCCAGTCATCTTTGGATGCTACGGAATCCCCATGTCCTAAATGGTCATGTCCCACCACCATAAAGCCATTCTCTGTCAAGAATTCAGCAAATAGTCTGTAGCGCTCTACAAACTCTATCATGCCATGTGTGATCTGTAAAATTGCCTCATACTTTCCATCTTCCGGAATCCATTTGACTGCATGGATGGTTGTTTTGCCATCCGCTGATAAAAATGTAAACTTCTCCTCTTTTGCCATACTTTTCCCCTCTCTTTTCCATGATTATAAATTAGATATATTTTAAAACCTGTGGCTTCTTTATTCTGTCTGGACGAAACGATGGACTTCCTCCACATTGCGTTCTAATTCATCCGCACATTCTTTGTGCTCTTTCCACTCCTGGCGCAGTGTTTCCGCTTTGGATAACACTCTGCTCTGCACTTCGAAAAATTCATTTTCACCCTGACAGAGACTTTCTAATATTTCTTCAATATTTGTTTCTTCTTCCACATTTTCATGATCCGTTTCCACTGCCTCTGTGTCCCTGTCTTCCAGAAGTTTCACCAGAGAACCGTTATTTTCTTTTAAGAGATCATTTAACGCATGAATCTGTTTTTCCGCCTCTGTGGCAGTTTCCTCAAAACCACTGATTCTCGCAAGCACATCCGCAACCGCCGAAGTATACTGCTCTGCGTTCACACGCACTTCCTCTGCCGCTGTCACAAATTTTCTTCCGTCTTCTCCCATGCGTCCTGCCTCGATTGCTGCGCCGAGTGCCAGAACTCCCATATTCTGTGAAATATCTGCCAGTTTCTGTAACGCCTCTTCAACAGACTCTCTCTCCTGACAATATGCCTCATAGAACGATTCTATCTCCTTCATGGGTGTGGTGACGTACTTGTTCTTCTCTACAACTTTTGCAATTTTCTCGTGCTCACCCTCCATTTGCTGGCAGAGTGCTTCTTTTTCCTGCTGCAATCTGATATTCTGTTCATTCTTTTTTGCAAGCTGCTGTTTCAACAGTACGGTCTGTCCTGAATTCGCCTCTGAACACTCCTTTAACAGTTCCAATTCCTCTGAAACCGCCGTGATTGTCTCATCCAGTTCCGTTTTTGAGATCGTCATCTGTACCAATGTCTCTTCTGCGCTGTCTTTTGCTTTTGCAATATTAGAAATCTGCTCCTGCAGACGGTTCTGTTTTTCCCGTAATGCCAGAAGTTCCTCTTCCAGTTCTTTTGCTTTTTTTCCACCAAACATATGCCATCCTCCAGCTTTTATTGATAATTTCGAATGATAACCTGTACGCTTTCCACTCCATTATACTCGTTAATCTCCGGATAGTACACAATCATTATCCTCAATTTGTTTATCTGACCGCGAAAAGCTTTTTCCACTTCCGCACTTCCATACTTTTCTGCATAATATGCTTTGAACGCCTCAATATCACCAAAATAGACTGCCGATACCGCCTCTCCCGCGGCTGTCAGGAGATTCAGCCGCAACACATTCTGATTTTTTCCGACCACAAAAGCCTTTGTGATACTCAGGTTTTTGTCGGCAAACTGTGGCTTGATATTGGCTTTTCCAAAAGGCTCTAACACTGCAAATTCCCGGATAAGACCGGCATCCGCATACGCTGCTGGCATCGGAATATCAATTTTGATCTTCGGAATCAGGTCATCCTCCGTGAGATTTGCGCAGGCATTGATTTTTTCACGGAACTTATCCACGTTTTCTTCCGGAAGAGATAATCCTGCCGCCATCGGATGTCCGCCGAATTTTTCCAGAAGTTCCCTGCACTTACATAGTTCCTCATACATGGAGTACTCCTCGATGGAACGCCCGGAGCCCTTCACGCCCTCCTCCGCCTTCGTCAGCACAAATACCGGCTTATGATAAGCCTCCCGGATACGCCCTGCAATGATTCCTGCAAGACTTTCGTGCACCTGTGGCAGATAAATGACAAGCACTTTATCCGACATGTAATGTTCCTCCACCACACGTTTTGCCTCCTCGACGCCATCTGCTGTCATATCTTTGCGCTGCTGGTTTAACTCCACAAGCTCCCTTGCCGTTTTTGCTGCCTCTTCCTCTCCCTGTAAAAAAAGAGACAGAGACAGTTTTGCCGTATCAAGTCTGCCACTCGCATTGATGCACGGTCCCAACACAAAACCAAAATGATATGCATTGATCTGCTCCGGTTCTAAATGATTCTGAAAGATCAGGGCGCGCATCCCCGGATTTTTTGTGCGGTGAATGCGGTTTAATCCCTCTTTCACCAAAATGCGGTTTTCGTCTGTCAGATCCATGACATCGCCAACGGTTGCAAATGCAACATTTTCCAGAAATTCATAGGTTTCTTCCAGGGCAAAACCCATTTTTTCATACAATACCTGCAGCACTTTCCATGCGACTGCTGCTCCACATAACTCTTTAAAAGGATACGCACATTCCCGCTGCTTTGGATTCACGATTGCATCTGCGTTGCTGCGAAGGAACTGCTTTTCCCCGTTCTCCTCTGTATAGGGAATCTCGTGGTGATCGGTCACAAGCACGGTCATCCCAAGTTCTTTGGCATGCGCAATCTCTGAGATTGCAGCAATTCCGTTATCGCACGTAAGAATGGTATCCATTCCGTCTCTTTTTGCCTGATCGATCAGATTCTCATTGATTCCATAGCCATCCTTCATACGGTCCGGAATCTGCGTAGAAACATTTCCACCACAGTGTTGGATTCCCCGGTATAAAATATAGGTTGACATAACTCCATCTATGTCATAATCGCCGATAATACGGACCGGCTTTTGTTCTTCTATTTTAACTTTTAAAATATCTGTCAAACGATCTGCATCTTTCAATAAATGTGGATCGTATAAATCCTTTAAACTTCCATTCAGATATCTTTCAAATGCCGCCTCCCCGATCACCTCACGGTTTCGGATAAGACGCGCTGTGACAGGGCTGATCCCGAACTCTTTTCCAAGCTTTTCAAAATCAGCCCCTTTGTTGATTACAAACCATTTTTCCATGTAACACCTGCTGCCTGTTTTTTCTTATGAATTTATCTTTTAATAATGCACTTCCATCAGCATCAGTCCACATGCCGGTGCTGTATAGCCTGCGTTCTCCCGGTTTTTGCTCTCTAAGATCTGCGGCAGCTCCTCCGGCGCTCTCCTGCCATCCCCGACCTCGATCAGCGTACCCGTCAGGATCCGCACCATATTTTGCAAAAATCCATTCCCCCGGTAATCGATCCAGAGATCATTCCCTTTCTTCGTAAAATTGATCTCATAAATTGTGCGGACTGCCGTTTTTTTCATTTTCTTATTTCCGCAAAATGAAGTAAAATCATGTGTTCCGATCAGATAGGAAGCAGCTTCTTTCATGCGTTCCACATCGAGTGTTTTCTCATACTGGTACTCATATTTCCGCTCGAAAACATCCGAGATCTCTCCCATATGGATGTGATAGCGGTAGGTCTTTTTCTTTGCGGCGTAACGGCTGTGAAAACGCTCGTCCACCTGCTCAACCGCAATAACGGCAATGTCATCCGGCAGATAATGATTCAGATAGGACAGGATCTTTCCCTCCGTAAAATGCTCCTCAATATGAAAATTTGCCACCTGGCCTTTGGCATGCACGCCCGCATCCGTTCTCCCCGAACCGATGACTTCCACCGCGTGTCCTGCCATCTGTCCCAGCACTGCTTCTATTTTTCCCTGAATGGTCAGCCCGGTGCTGTTCTGCCCCTGCCAGCCCTTGTATCTTGTCCCATCATACTGGATTGTGATTTTATAGTTGTTCATACTTTTTATCCCTGCTTTACTGCAATCTAAACTAACTTTTAGTTTAACACATTTTCTACTCAAATCCTAGTCTGCGATCTGTTCCTGAAACGTTTTTGTGCCGGGGAACTGAAAAATACCAATCCCCCGGCACATTTACTCCACATTTTATACCAGTTCTGCAATCCTTGTCACCGCAACATAGATCTCCGATATTTTATACCAGGTGCGGTAATCTACCACTCCCGTCACAGGCAAGCCAAAAATAGACTGGAATTTTTCTACTGCTGCCTTCGTTGCCTCTCCGTAAATCCCATCCGGTGTGATCGTCGGGATTGCCGGATAAGCCTGCGAGATTCTCGCTAACTGTTCCTGGATCTGCCGGACCTTATCTCCGGCAGCGCCCACTTCCAGATTATACCGCGGCCAGGATGCAGGGATACCGGAAATCTCCTCCGCTGTATTGATAAACATATTATCACCATAATAATAACGGAGAATTTCTATCGTTTCGTAGTTCTGATCCCCAAGATATTTGCTTCCCCACTGGCTCAGCCAGTTGCTGCACGTCACGCGCTGTCCGTCACAATACTGCGTCAGGATTGGCTGTCTCACATTCGGTCTGGAAAGATAATTCTGGAACATTTCCTCTACCACATCCGAGATACTCTGGAAAATATTTCTTCCATATACAAATTTCTGGTCATAAGCAGTGGATGTTGTGATGGTGAAGTTATAGCCTTTGTTCCGGTACCATTCCGTGTAAACCCTGTTTAACGTAAAGGACATGATCGCAAGGATATTGGCACGCAGCGTGCTGTCCGGCCACGTGCTGTATATCTCGCTGGATGCCACATTTTTGATGTAATCCCGGTAACGGACATAATAATTTGCCGCATTGGGATCCGATGGCGGTCCGTCATGAACAACGACAAATTCCGGGATCACCACTTTACTCAGCACGATCTCCCCTGAGTCGGAGACAGGCTTGATCTCGGACTCTGCTATTTTTGCCGGGAAATTGCCAAACAACGTATTGACCGGAATCACAATGGAATCTATTTGATTTTCTTCCTCATTTTCTTCCGCCATTCGCACCTGTTGCAATGCGAGCTGCTCTGAAAAAACCTGAACACCCGAAATACTGACGGGACGATATCCCGGTGCGGTAACTTTGACCGTATATTGGGCAAATGGCTGATTTTCGGAGGGTTCCATCGAGTATTCAAGCGGAGGCGCATCAAGCGTAAGTTTCTCCGACATTCCTGAATCATCTGCGCTTACCTCCTCCACCGTGGAATCCGGCTTGCCCGAATAGGAAATCGTGATTTTCGCTCCCTCGATCGGTCGTCTGGTCCGGTTCGCAAGTACTTCTACCTTGAGGCTTCCTTTATCTACAGCCTCTGTCTGGGCATATTTGATATCTGGCATGAACAACCTCTTCCTATATTTCCTTATATTATATGCTCAGACATGCGATCCTGTTCTGCTTCCTGTGCAAAACATTCGATTTCCCAACTTCTCAATTTTTATTTCCGTTCTTTATCCAAATCCCCCAAAACTTAATTCTTACTCTACCGTAACTACCTTCGCCAGATTTCTTGGCTTATCAACATCAAATCCCTTATCGGATGACACGTAATATGCTAAAAGCTGTAATGCAACCGATGCAGGTAAAACCATAAATTCATCCTGCATATCCGGAAGCTTGATCACCTGATATTCGGTATCAAGATCACCGGAAAGTGCCTCTTTGATAAATAATACAATATCTGCACCTCTGGATTTTACTTCCTTAATATTGGAAAGCTCTTTTGACATGAGTTTTTCCTGTGTTACCGTTGCAACAACCGGTGTGTTAGTCGTGATCAGTGCAATTGGTCCGTGTTTTAATTCGCCGGAGGCATAAGCCTCAGAGTGAATATAAGAAACCTCTTTCAGTTTCAATGATCCTTCCAGTAAAATAGAGTAATCCAGTCCACGTCCGATCATAAACAGATCCTTTGCTTCCAGAATCTTCTTTGCGATCACATGGATGTCACGTCTTTTCTCCAATACTTTCTGCATCACTTCCGGAACACGCTCTAATTCTGCGATAAAGCTCTTTGTCTGCTCCTCTGTGTAGACACCTCGCAATAATGCCATTTTTGCAACCACAAGATAAAATACGGAAAGCTGTGTTGTGTAAGCTTTTGTACTTGCCACTGCAATTTCAGGTCCTGCTGCGGTGTATAACACATAATCACTTTCCCTTGCGATGGAAGAACCTTTTACGTTGATGATGGATAAGCATTTTGCTCCCTGCCTCTTCGCATATTTTAATGCTTCCAAGGTATCAATCGTCTCACCGGACTGTGATACTGCGATCACCAATGTTTTCTCATCAATGACCGGATCGGAATACATAAACTCTGATGCAAGTTCTACGTCCATCTGCACATGAACGATAGATTTTACAAGAGCCTGTGCCACAAGTCCCGCATGCATGGCTGTTCCGCATGCTACCACACAAATTCTGTCACAGTCTGTAAAAAGAGAATCCGGCACACCATCCGAGGTAAAATCAGGCAGACCGTTCACGATACGGTCTGTGATCGTATTCTTGATTGCTTCCGGCTGCTCCATAATCTCTTTTTCCATATAAAATGGATAACCATTCTTTCCCGCGCTGTTCAATTCCCAGTCAACAGACAAAAATTCCGGTTCTACCACATTGTCATTTAAATCCGTAAGTACAACATGATCTTTGTGCAACTCTAAAATGTGATATTCCGGTACAACAAAGTATTCATTTGTAAAACGGCAGAGAGCAGTCAGATCTGATGCAAGCATTGCTCCCTCTTTGCATATGGTTGCAACGATCGGGCTGACATTCCGGATCGAGTAGATCACATCCGGCTGATCTTCAAACAGGATCACAAGCGCAAATGTACCCTTTAATTTGCTCACTGTTTTTTTGATTGCTTCCTTTGGATCACCCTTGTAATAATGATTTAATAATGCAGCCGCAACTTCACTATCTGTTTCAGAATGAAGGATTTCCTGCAAATCGTAATCAGCAATCAGTTCACGATAGTTTTCGATGATTCCGTTATGAACCAGGGTCACTTTTCCCTGCTGATGCGGATGTGCATTCTGATCCGTAACTCCACCGTGAGTTGCCCATCTTGTATGTCCGATACCGCAGGTAGACAAAATCTTCTTCGAATCACAAATTGCTCTTAAATCACTTACTCTTCCGGCACATTTATAAACATTTGTCACATGGGAAGTTTCGTCTTTCACTGCAATACCCGCACTGTCATATCCACGATACTCTAATAATTCCAACGCATCTAATAAAACATCTTTTACGTTTTCACTGCCTGTATAACCTATAATTCCACACATATTAAATTTCCTCTTCTTTTCTATTTAAAATTTAAATCATATTCGAATTCAATTGTCCCATTATACCGTATTTGTTTTGCAGTCACCTGCATATTTGCCGGCATATCTCGCACTGGGAAGTACGAAAGGGCGTCCGCCGAATTTTCGATAACCCTTTTCCTCGTTAACCTGTGTATGGTCGTCCTCACAGGTACATGGCGCTAGAAGAGAAACCTAAATGTCTGCAATCAGTCACAGACAGGATCGCATATCTGAAAATATAAACCTTATTCGATTATCAATGTGCTATATATATTGTAAATGCCTTCATAAATGCTGCTACATCTATGAAGGCATCTATAACATGATTACTATACTATGATATGTGAAAAATGTCCAGAAGTTATTTTACTTCTACTGTCCAGCCATATTTATCCGGGATTCTTCCCCACTGGATACCGGTTAAGGTATCATATAATTTCTGTGTCAGTTCACCGATCTCAAAGTTGTTGACTGTCACAACATCATCTTTGTAACGAAGTTCTCCAACTGGTGAGATAACGGCTGCTGTACCTGTACCAAATACCTCTTCCAATGTACCGTCATGTCCGGCTTTCATCAGATCATCTACGGAAAGTCTTGTCTCATTTACTTTGTAACCCCAGTCACGAAGCAGATGGATCATGGAATCTCTTGTAACACCCGGAAGAACGGTTCCTTCGATCGGTGCTGTGTAGATTTCACCGGCAATCTTGAACATGATGTTCATGGTTCCAACTTCCTCTACATATTTACGATGCTCACCATCTAACCAGAGAACCTGTGCATAACCAAGTTTTTCTGCTTTCACCTGTCCTAAAATAGAACCTGCGTAGTTACCACCACATTTTGTAAAGCCTGTACCACCTTTTACTGCACGGACAAGTTCATCCTCAACCAGAATCTTAACCGGGTTAAGACCTGCTGCATAGTAAGCACCTACCGGGCAGCAGATAATCATAAACTTGTATGCGTTTGCCATATGTACGCCGAGTGCTGCTTCTGTTGCAAACATAAATGGTCTGATATAAAGGGAAGTGTTTGGTTCAGATGGAACCCAGTCAGCTTCTACTTTTACAAGTGCTTCCACTGCTTCGACAAACATATCAACTGGGAATTCCGGCATGCAAAGTCTTGCGTTGGAATTGATCATTCTCTTTGCGTTCATCTCTGGACGGAACAGCTGGATTTTTCCTTCTGCTGTACGGTATGCTTTCATACCTTCAAATGTTTCCTGTGCATAGTGAAGTGTCACACATGCCGGATCCATTGTGATAGGTCCTTCCGGAACGATTCTTGCATCTTTCCATCCGTCTTCTTTTGTCCAATCCATGACAAACATGTAATCTGTCATATACTTACCAAAACCAAGATTCTTCTGGTCTGGTTTCTCCTTTAATACCGGTCTTTTTTCAAATCTGATATCCATAATATCCTCCTTGTTTGCGAAGCAAATGCGACTGTCCTTACAGGAGCAGAGGATTTGGCCTCCTTTTCCCATTACACTTTTGGGAAATTAACTTTGACAACCATTATGATACTTTCTTTTTTTCATGTCAAGATTATTCCGAAGCCTTATGTTATGTATAACTATTAGTTATTATCTGTTTTATTTTCTATAATCTGATTTTATTTTCTTTTTCAAGTGACTTTTCCACTCTCCTGTAATATAATAAAACTACCTAAAAATTTTTGAGAGGTGATCCCTATGCATACATTTCAGCCAATTCCAGTTGATATGCTGGACATGAATCCATTTACGAAAATCGGCAAAGAATGGGCACTGCTCACAGCCGGAAATAAACAGGAATCCAATACAATGACCATTAGCTGGGGCGGTGTTGGTGTTTTATGGGGCAAAAATGTTGTCTATGTTTTTGTCCGTGATTCCAGATATACCAAGGAACTGATCGATGCGGGAGACTTTTTCTCCCTTACATTTGTAAGTGACCAGTACCGCGATGCCTTGAATTACTGTGGCTCCCATTCCGGCCGGAACGAGGATAAGATTGCAAACGCAGGGCTTACCGTGGACTACCGCCATGGAATCCCATACATTGACGAGGGAAATCTTGTCTTGGTATGTGAAAAAATGTCTGCTACCAGAATCACGGATGATTCCTTCCTTGATTCCGAGATTGCTGACAAATGGTACAAAGATGGTGACATGCACACCATGTACGTTGGTCAGATCATTGATGTGCTCGCAAGATAATCATTTCTGATAAACTCTGATTTTTTGCAAAACACTACATTCATAATTCACAAAGAGCCTCCCGACAAAAATGATCCGGATTGCCTTTCATCGCAATTCCCACATTTTTATCGGGAGGCTTTTTTACTCATGAAGCAGATAACCACTTCTTATTCAACAAAAAAATTTATTTTATTTCAATGGATATTTCTCTGTCAAAGATTTCACGATCGCCTTTGCCTTGTCAGCTGCCGGCTCACCCTCTTTGATCATCATTGCGATCGCCTCTGCGATCTGATCCATATCATCCGTGTTTAATCCGCGGGAAGTTACCGCCGGAGTTCCAAGACGTACACCACTTGTCACAAATGGAGATTTCGGGTCGTTTGGAATGGTATTCTTATTGCAGGTGATGTTGACGGAATCCAGAAGTTTCTCAACTGCTTTTCCGGTAAGATCATAATTGGTCAGATCTACGAGCATGAGGTGATTGTCTGTTCCACCGGATACGATCTTAATTCCACGATCCATCAGTCCCTTGCAGAGTGCCTGTGCGTTGTCAATAATATTCTGCTGGTAAACCTTAAATTCCGGCTGCAATGCCTCTTTGAAGCAGACTGCCTTGGCTGCGATCACATGCATCAGTGGTCCGCCCTGAATACCCGGGAAGATTGCTTTGTTAAAGTTATACTTGTCCGCAACTTCCTGACTGCTCAAAATCATTCCGCCTCTCGGTCCGCGCAGTGTCTTGTGTGTTGTAGTCGTCACAACGTGTGCATATGGAATTGGGCTTGGATGAAGTCCTGCTGCCACAAGTCCTGCAATATGCGCCATATCGACCATGAGCACTGCACCACATGCGTCTGCAATCTCACGGAATCTCTTGAAATCAATGGTTCTCGCATAAGCGGATGCCCCTGCAATGATCATTTTTGGTTTACATTCCATTGCAAGTTCTTCCACTTTATCATAATCAATGAATCCCTCGTCATTGACACCATATGGTACTACATGAAAATAACTTCCGGAAAAATTGACCGGAGAACCATGTGTCAGATGTCCACCATGGTCTAAGTTCATTCCCATGATCGTATCACCCGGTTTTAAAATTGCAAACTGTACCGCCATATTTGCCTGTGCACCGGAATGTGGCTGCACATTGACATACTCACACCCAAATAATTCTTTTGCGCGCTCTCTTGCCAGTTCTTCCACAACGTCCACGCACTCGCAGCCACCGTAATATCTCTTTCCCGGATAACCTTCCGCATATTTATTCGTCAGGACACTTCCCATTGCTGACATAACCGCCGGGCTTACCCAGTTTTCGGATGCGATCAGCTCAATATGACTGTTCTGTCTGTCAAGTTCATCGGTAATTGCCTGTGCGACTTCCCTATCCACTGCCTGAATATCTTCTAATGTGTACATAAACTCCTCCTTGTCTTCCGCCAGATTTTAAAGTTCATTATAAAGGACTTTCTGTAAATATTCAATTATAAATTTATTTAAAAAATGTATACGCTGTCGCAAACCATGCCTTTATCACATCCCAAACCCATGCGTTTTCCAGATCAATACCGCAATGCATATCTGTAAGATCAGAATAAGTGGCATTCCCACCACAAAATACCAGTGCTTTGTCTTATGATGAAACAGATACATGCCGGCCCACGTTCCGACACTGCCGCCTAAAATACTCACAAGGAAAAGTGTTTTCTCCGGTATCCGCCATGCATGATGTCTCGCCTTGCTTTTGTCCATTGCCATCACTGCGAGTCCAACAAGATTCATAATGATCAGATAAATCAAAAATCCTTTTTGCATTCTCCTGCCTCCCTTCTTTTTCCTGTAAATGTGAAATGCAAAAACGGCCGCCAGAAGGCAGCCGTTTTCCTATTTCACAACTATTTTGTTGCTTTATTTTTTCCTAAATGTACTTTCATGACATACCATAACTCTGTTGCGATGCAGATAGAAGAATAAGCACCACATACAAGACCTGCCATAAGTGGAAGTGAGAAATCACGGATACTTGCCACACCTAAAATGTAAAGCATTACGACCATAATAAAAGTTGTAATAGAAGTATTGATACTTCTGGATAATGTCTGAGTTAAACTCTTGTTTGCGATTTCTCTCAAATCCTCTGCAGTCTGTTTTCCGGTCTTTAATGCAAGATTCTCACGGATACGGTCAAAAATAACGATCGTATCATTGATAGAGTAACCTACGATGGTAAGAACACATGCAATAAAGGTACTTCCTACAGAAATACGCACAAGTGCATATACTGTGATCACAACAAGAACGTCATGAACCAATGCAAGGATCGCACTTGCTGCAAATCTGATATCCTTAAAACGGAACCAGATGTAAAGTAACATAAAGATACAGGACACGATAACCGCTTTCAATGCATCGGAACGCATCTCACCACTGATGGTAGAACTGATACTCTGGGAAGTGATGGTGGATGCATCCACATCACAATTTTCTGCCAGTGTATCTTCCAATTCCTGACGCTCATCAAGACTTAAGGTACGTGTCTTAATTGTAACCTGTGTTGTTCCTTCTACTTTTGTTGCCTGCACATCGGAATCCCCGGTTACTTTTTCCACATAAGGAACAATGTCATTCTCGATATCTTCGATGGTCATATCTTTGCCAAAATCAGCCGTTGTGGAAGTTCCACCCATAAAGTCAAGACCATAGTTCAATGCCTTGCTCTCTGTTGCGGAATGTACTCCCATACTGATCAGTCCGGCAGCGATAATGATACCGGAAATTGTAAAGAATACTGCTTTTTTTCCAATGAAATCAATGCTCTTTCTCTCTTTTGCACGACCGTAAAGTTTTTCACTCTTAAGTCCCAATGCATACAGAGAATACAGAATGTATCTGGTCACAACCATTGCTGTAAAAAGGGAAAGGATGATACCGATCATTAAAGTATAGGCAAAGCCTTTTACGGTACCGGAACCTAACGCCATAAGCACAACAGATGCAATCAAAGTTGTAATGTTACCATCTAAGATAGCTGACATCGCTTTCTGGAAACCGATCTTCATAGATGTCTGAACCGATTTTCCGGTTGCGATTTCCTCACGGACACGTGCAAATACGATAACGTTCGCATCCACCGCCATACCGATACCAAGGATAATACCTGCGATACCCGGAAGTGTCAGTGTGATCTCGAATAAATATAAGGTTGCAATCACTAAAGTTGTATAAATTGCAAGTGCTAAGGATGCTGCAATACCCGGTACTGCGTACATAATGATCATAAATACCATAACGATTGCAAGACCGATCGCACCGGCTTTTAAACTGGAGGCGATCGCCTGGCTTCCCAACTGTGCTCCTACAACAGAGGACTCTAACTCGGAAAGCTGTAAAGAAAGAGAACCGATACGGATCTGCGTTGCAAGTGTCTCAGCCTCTTCGAAGTCTGCCATACCTGTGATCTGTGCCTCACCGCCTGTGATAGCTGTCTGTACACGTGGATAACTGATGGTCTCTCCATCGTATACGATAGGAAGGTTTTTACCAATGTTTTCAGAAGTTACTTCTCCGAAAATCTTTGCACCCTCATCGGTCAGTTTTAAGGCAACCACATACTCTTTGTTGCCATACGTGTCTGTCTGGGTTGCAGCCTGTGCGTCTGCGACCATATCACCGGTCATAAATACCGTTCCATCCGGCATCTGGAACTCCAGGGAACCCGGATTACCAAGATCCTCTAAAATCTGGTTTGCATCCTGCACACCAGGGATCTCAACCGTAATTCTGTCGTCTCCAACCTGATATACGGAAGCTTCTGTACTGTAACTGTCTACACGTTTCTGAAGTTTATAAATGGTATCACTCATATCTTCAGCACTTGGATTCTCGTCCACTACCTGATAAGTAATGGAAACACCACCGGAGAGATCCAGTCCCAGAGGAATTGACATATCTTCGCCGATTCCGGTGGATGAAAGAATAATTGATGCATAATAAGCAAGTCCCACAAACGCTGCAAGGATCACTGCCAATATGACTGCTGCTTTACTCTTTTTCATTGTTTTACCCTTCCTTTATTCTTCGTCTGCCTCGGCAGCCTTAATCATGATTGCGCATTCAATACGCTTTTTCTGAAGTGCACATCCGATGTCGTATGCATTGTGGATATCTCCATGGAAATTGTAGGAGTTTGCTGCACATCCGCCACTGCAATAGAATTTTGCAAAACAGTTACGGCATTTTTCTTTCGCATAAACATTGCAGCACTTAAATTCATCACAGATATCCTGACGTTTGATACCCTCGTCCACATTTCCAAGCAGGAAATCCTCATTTCCAACAAACTGATGACAAGGATAAAGGTCACCCCAAGGTGTCACTGCCAGATACTCTGTTCCTGAACCACAGCCAGAAAGACGTTTTGCCACGCACGGTCCACCCTCCAGATCTATCATAAAATGGAAGAAGTTGAAATCATTTCCATTTTTATGTCTCTTTACCATCTCAGCAGCGAGCTTGTCATATTCCTCATAAAGCTGTGGAAGGTCTTCCTCACGGATTGCATAATCCTCGGTTGGCTGTGCCACTACAGGCTCTACTGAGATCTGTTTGAATCCAAGATCTGCCAGATGCAGCACATCATTGGAGAAATCAAGGTTATTGTGTGTGAAAGTACCTCTCACATAATACTTGTCCTGATTGCGGCTCTCTGCAAATTTCTGGAACTTCGGCACGATCAGGTCATAGCTTCCCGCTCCCTTGCGGAATGGTCTCATATGATCATGGACTTCTTTTCTTCCGTCAATGCTTAAGACCACATTGCCCATTTCTTTGTTGGCAAATTCCATGATCTCATCATTTAATAAAACGCCGTTTGTAGTAAGTGTAAAACGGAAGTTCTTGTTGTGGATCTTCTCCTGCTCTCTTCCGTAGGCTACGAGGTCTTTTACAACCTGCCAGTTCATAAGAGGTTCTCCACCAAAGAAGTCCACCTCTAAGTTTCTTCTGTTACCGGAATTTGCGATCAGGAAATCCAATGCTTTTTTACCGGTCTCAAAGGACATCAATGCCCTTCTTCCATGATACTCGCCCTCTTCTGCAAAGCAGTAACGACAGGCAAGATTGCAGTCATGTGCGATATGTAAACAAAGGGCTTTTACAACGGTCGGACGCTTTTTGAAATCCATCATATAGTTTTCATAGGTGTCCTTTGTGAAAAGTTCCTCATTTTTGATCAATGTCTGAACTTCGTCAATCGCCTCTTCTACTTCTTCTTTTCCATATTTGCCGGATAATGCAGTTACAATCTCTTCCGCAGAGGTATCTGCTACGTTCTCACGTGCAGCATACATCTCAATGACATCATATGTCACATCGTCAACTACGTGGATTGCACCGCTGTTTACATCCAGAACAATATCATAGCCGTTGTTCTTATACTGATGAACCACTATAATATTTCCTCACTTTCTATCATCTTTTCCTCATAATATGTGCAATCATTACACATATCTATAACGTACAAATGACCGCACGCTGCGCGAACGGTCGTTTGTGAGTGTCATTATTCACTTTTGAGTTAAAACTTATTTGTTCTCGCAAGTCTGGTTTCCTACTGTGCAGGATGTCTTACAAGCAGACTGGCAGGATGTCTGACATTCGCCGCATCCACCTTTTTTTACTGTGTTCTGTAATTTTCTAGTATTTAATGTTTTAACGTGTTTCATGATTATTTCTCCTTTAAAAATCTTTTTTCGCTGTTTTATAGTATAACACATAGTTTTTCATAAGAAAAGCATTTTTTTAACTGATCATGCCGCCGGCAGTTCCCGCACACGCACAGAGCACCCAGGTTGTGATCATTTTCACCGGTTCAATGCCTGCTCCCCCCTTTATGATCAGTGAGACGGCAAACAAAATTCCAAAATAAACCGTTCCTGCCACAAATCCCCAGAGGAACTTTTTATCCCTGATCTTTTTTCCCATCAGAATGCCTCCAGTCAGCCCCGTTATGATATAAATAACGATCACTGCCACTTTGACAACTGCCTCCGAGAGCTCCAGCCGGTATAAAAGCAATGCCAGAAGCAATAACAATAACGCACTTATGATAAACATGATAAAAAGAACCATTGCCAGCACTTTTGCCGGGTTTTCCTTTGCATCTCTCGCCCTTAATCTCAATCCTGTTCCCAATCCGCCACCGCCAGACTTTCACTTCTGTCTATATATATGAAGCAATCCGGCTGCTTATGCGGATTTTTTAAAATGAGCGCTTATGTCCTCTCCCGTGGCAGATGAAAGTTTTCTTCTTTTTTACAGGTAATGGATGCTGTAGGAAGCCTCAAATGTCTGCTTTGGCTCCACTGCGTTCTCGTATGCCCGTTCCTCTAATGTACCATCAAAATCATCTGCATCACATCTTCCATACCACGGTTCAATGCAGACAAACGGTGCGTCTTTTCCTTCCGGTGACCAGATCGCAAATAAAGGTGCATCAAAATCCATGGTCACATAAGGCTTTCCATCCGGTGTGACCAGTGAAACTTCCCCGGTCTGTTTTCCTTCCACCATATAAGTGCAGCGGTCAAAAAATCCCGGTGTAAAGTATACTTTCTCATCCTCCAATGGGATCACAATATCTTCACTCATTACTGCCAGTCCGGTATCCGGTGTATTTCCATGATGATGCAGTTCTTTTAATCCTGCAAATTGCAGACCATATCCAAGCTTGCTTTCTTCGTCATGAAACGGACATAAGAAAGCCGGATGTGCGCCAATGGAAAAATATAAGGTCTTTGTATCCGGGTTTTCCACTTTCCACATGACTTTTAATTCATTGCCTGCCAGTTTGTATCCAATTTTTAATACAAATGCAAATGGATATTTTTTCATGGTTTCCTCATTGGAATGTAAGGAAAACCAGATGGTGTCCTCTGTCTGGGATTCCATGATATGTTCCATATCCCTTGCAAAGCCGTGCTGCCCTATTGCATACGTTTTTCCGCCATAGCGGTACTCTTTATTTCTGCAGTTCCCCACAAACGGAAACAACACAGGGGAGGTTCTTCCCCAATATTTTTTGTCCGCATACCACATGTACTCTTTGCCGTCGGATTTTCTCTTTACGGATTTTAGTTCTGCCCCAAAAGAATCGATCTCCACACGCAATGTGTCATTTTCCAAAACATATCTCATACAATCCTTCTCCTTGTCATCTAAATATCGATAGGCGTTTGCGAAACTCAATTTTACGTTATGAATATTACGAAAAGTTAACAAGATCAACGAAAACACGCTTCCGCTACGTGTCACTCGCAACGGTACTAAGAAGCCAGTCACGACTAGCAGTCGTTCCTGCCTTCTAAGAACCGGCGGTTCCCCAGTGTTTTCTTTTGCTCTTGTCAACTTTCCGTAATTTAATTCACGTTTTCTAAGAGTTTCGCAATTGTCTAAAAATATCGTAGATGACAAAAAACACAATTGTTTTCGCAATCACCTACGATATGAAATACAATTTTATAATTCGCAGTTATTGACAGTTCTTGGGAATGGGATCACGTCACGGATATTGGACATACCTGTCAGGTACATGACGCAGCGCTCAAATCCAAGTCCGAATCCTGCATGTCTTGCAGAACCATATTTGCGGAGGTCAAGATAGAATCCGTAATCTTCCTCTTTCAGTCCAAGTTCATTGATCCTTGCAAGTAATTTTTCGTAATCATCCTCTCTCTGGCTTCCTCCGATGATCTCACCGATGCCAGGAACCAGACAGTCTACTGCCGCAACTGTTTTTCCGTCCGGATTCAACTTCATGTAGAAAGCTTTGATCTCCTTTGGATAATCAGTTACAAATACCGGGCGTTTGAATACCTGCTCAGTCAGATAACGCTCATGCTCGGTCTGAAGATCGCAGCCCCAGGATACTTTGTAATCAAATTTATCGTTGTTCTTCTCTAAAATCTCAACTGCTTCTGTATAAGTCACACGTGCGAAATCAGAGTTTGCAACATGCTGTAATCTCTCTAACAGCCCTTTATCGATAAAGCTGTTGAAGAATGCCATCTCTTCCGGCGCATTCTCTAACACATAGTTGATGACATATTTTAACATGCTCTCAGCTAAGATCATGTCATCCTCTAAATCTGCAAATGCAATCTCCGGCTCGATCATCCAAAACTCTGCCGCATGTCTTGTCGTGTTGGAGTTTTCTGCACGGAAAGTAGGTCCAAAGGTATAGATGTTCTTAAATGCCATCGCATAAGTCTCACCATTCAGCTGTCCACTTACAGTAAGATTAGTCGGTTTATTGAAGAAGTCTTTGCTGTAATCTACTTTTCCATCCTCTGTCATTGGAAGATCGTTCATGTCAAGTGTGGTTACCTGAAACATCTCGCCGGCGCCCTCACAATCGCTTCCGGTGATCAGTGGTGTGTGCACATACACGAAATCCCTCTCCTGGAAAAATTTATGGATTGCATAAGCGCAGAGGGAACGCACACGGAATACAGCCTCAAAAGTATTAGTTCTCGGTCTTAAATGAGAGATGGTTCTCAGATACTCAAAGCTGTGTTTTTTCTTCTGCAGTGGATAATCCGGTGTAGAAGGACCTTCTACTTCCACTTTTTCAGCCTGAATCTCAAATGGCTGTTTTGTACCCGGAGTTGCAACTAATTTACCGGTAACGATAATCGCTGCTCCGACATTTAATTTTTCTACCTCTTCAAAATTTTCCAGAACATCGGAATAAACAACCTGGACCGGCTCAAAAAAAGTTCCGTCGTTTACCACAATAAATCCAAAGTTTTTGGAGTTACGGATGTTTCTCACCCAGCCACCGATCGCGATGGTCTGATCCACATACTCATCCTGTCTGCGGAATAAATCTCTTACATTTACTAATTCCATTTTTCTACTCTCCCTTTCTCTCATCAACGTCTGTCGACTCTTTTATGATCTCATACCTCTGTTTCGGTATCGTTTTCTTATTCTTCTGTGCTGTCTGCGGATTCTGTACTTTCCACAGATTCTGTCGTTTCTTCTACTGCGTTCTCCGTAACCTCTGCTGTCTCTGCCAACTTATCTAAAACTAATCCTGCAAGATAAATCACACGGATCTGATTCTTTCCGTAAACAGAATCGCCATAACCATAGTTACTATATAACGTGTCAGCATCACCGTAACCGCCGCTGCTTACGATCGTGCTTACATAATCTTCAAACTCCGTATCGTCAATCTGGATATCTTCTTTTTCTGCAATGGCTTTTACGATCAGTTCTAACCTGATACTGCTCTCCACACTGTCAGACCATTCCTGCTCAATGCTCTCTTCTGTATAGCCGTAAGAGCTGAGTACCGTTTCCATCTGGCTCTCATCCCCGGAGCAATAGCGGTCAATGAAATTGGCACGGATTGCTTCGATCACATCAGATCTGTAATCTGCCGGCATATCAACGGTACAATTTTCTAACAGATAATCCTCCAAAGCGGAGTAAATATCATTTTTATGAGTGCTCTCTGCGCTTGACTCCAGATACTGGCGTACCTGCTCGTACACTCCATCTACGGAATCCACGCCAAACTGTTCCAATGCGAATTCATCATCCATCGTATCCATGGTCACTTCCTTCTGGATAGAATTGACCGTAAATGTAAATACAACTTCTTTTCCGGCAAGATCCGGGTTATTCGGGTACTCATCCGGGAACGTCACATTGGAATCGATCACATCGCCTACTGATGCACCGATCAGTCCGTCTGTAAATCCATCAATGTAACCGGAACCGCTTGCGGAAGAATTGTTGGACACATCAATATTCTGATCCTCTGCTGTTCCGCCGCTGAACGCCTCACCGTCTAATTTTCCGACATAGTCTACGTTTACAATGTCGCCCTCTTCCACTGTTGTCTTGTCCGGATCAGCCGTATAAAAAGGTCCGCCCTGTGTAAAAATCTTTTCCACATAATCAAGCACATCCTGATCTGTGACGTCATAATCTCCTGAAATCGTAACCGGGATTGCACTGTAGTCACACAATGTCACATAATCCGATCCCTTCAGATCATATTGTGCAAGCGGAACTGCCGGCACCTCTTCTGTGCTTTCGGTGTTCTCTACTGCTTCCGTTGCCTCAACTGATTCACCTTTGCTGCCGCATCCTGTCATGCTGATCGCTGTGGATACACACAATAAAAGTGCTAACACTCTCTTTTTCATTTAATCTTACCTTTCTTTTCCTCATTTCCTTTTCCGGCTTTTCTGCCGGAAATCCAAAAGACGGAGTCTGCCGTCTAACTTTTATAACATATCACAATTTTCCCTAAAATAAAAGGTATTTCCCCAAAATCACATTGCTTTTTCCAAAAATCAATGCTACAATAAAACACGAATTTGAAATTAGGGAGGATTTTCGTTGTGAGTCCAGTAACAATTGTATTATTAGTTATTTTAGCAGTGCTTATTGCTGCAACAATTGCTTTATATTTCCTCGGAAAGAAAGCTCAGAAGAGAAAAGACGAGCAGGATGCACAGCTTGCTGCAACTGCACAGACTGTTACCATGTTGATTATTGATAAGAAGAGGATGCGTCTGAACCAGTCCGGTCTGCCACAGGCAGTCATTGACCAGACACCAAAGCTTATGCGCCGTTCCAAGCTTCCGATCGTAAAGGCTAAGGTCGGACCAAAGGTTATGACTCTGATCGCTGATGATGCATGTTTTGATATGATCCCTGTGAAAAAAGAAGTCAAAGCTACAGTAAGTGGTATTTATATCACGAAAGTTACCGGTGTCCGCGGTCCATTAGAGAAACCGGAAGGCAAAGTAAGCTGGAGAACCAAGTTAAAGAGAAAAGCTGAGAGCGCCAACAAAGAACTTCAGAAAGAGAAAAAATCTATGAATGAAGAAAAGGCCGCTAAGAAATCTAAGACAAAATAAGAATGAATGGGAAAGGCTTCCAGCCCGAATGGGTTGGAAGCCTTTTTTCACTTCTTCCTTATTTCTTCAATACAAATGAAGCTTTATTATCTGTCGAACTATCTTTTCCGATAAATATTTCGAATTCTCCTGCTTCGCTCTCATAGATTCCATTCTCCGTCAAGAAAAGAAGCTGTTGTTCTGTTATGGTAAAGACTACCTTCTTTTCCTCTCCCGGACGAAGCGTAACCTTCTTAAAATCTTTCAATTCTCTGACCGGACGCACTACAGAAGCCGCAATATCATGGATATAAAGCTGCAGGGTTTCTGTTCCCGTGCAATTTCCTGTATTTTTTACAGTTACCTCCGCTTCGATCTGTCCCGATGTATCCATCCATGTCCGATCCAAATGAATATCTGATACCTCAAATGTTGTGTAACTCAGACCGTATCCAAATGGATACAATGGCTCATTTGGAATATCCAGATATTTCGAGCGGAATCTGTCTTTATCTTTGCCTTCTACATGTGGGCGTCCTGTTGAATATTCATTATAATGTACCGGTACCTGTCCTACACAGTATGGAAAACTCATCGGCAGTTTTCCGCTTGGATTATATTTTCCAAATAAAGTGTCCGCAATTGCCCTCGCTCCTTCTGTTCCAGGCAGCCACACCTGAAGGATGGCTTTTGCCTTTTTGTTTATTTCACGTATGTCTAACGGGCGTCCTGAAAATAAAACCACTACAATATTTTGATTGACTTCCGCAATTCTATCAAGCAATGCTTCCTGTACCTCAGGGATTCTGATATTTGCGTTACTGGTTGCTTCACCCGACTGTAAACGGTCTTCTCCTATTGCAAGTACTACGATATCTGCCTCTTCTGCTGCCTGTACCGCCTCACGCAGCATATGATTCTCCTGCTCCTTAGTATAGGATTGCTGCTGTTGTTCTCCAAATCCTTCCAGACATACATCCGCCCCTAACATTGGTGATCCCTGGCAAAATGTACTGTTTTCTGAAACGTACTGTTCCTGTACTGCCTCTTGCAGCGTCATAACATCTTTTGCATCTGCGATAAATGACCAGGCACCAAACAGGTTTCTGTTATCTACATACGGACCAATAAAGGCGATCTTTTTTTGTTGATCTAAAGGCAGAATATGTTCCTCATTTTTCAACAAAACAAAAGATTTCTTTGCAGCTTCCCTAGCCAGTTTCCGGTGCTCCTCACATAAAATATATTCCTGTTCTTTTTTCTGATCTGCATCTTTATATGGATTCTCAAAGAGTCCCAGATTATTTTTAAGCCGCAGAATACGAAGACATGCCTCATCTATAAGTTCTTCTCTTATTTTTCCATCCCTGACCATCTGACACAGATTTTCACTGTAAATTCCTGTCATCATGTCAATATCTACGCCTGCTTCCACTGCACGCACTGCTGCTTCTTCTCTGTCTGCACAATATCCATGATAAATGGTCTCCTCGATGGCTGCCCAGTCTGATATAAGTACACCATCGAACTTCATCTGCTCTCTCAAAATGTCCCGCATCAACTTTTTATTTCCGGTTGCCGGGATTCCGTTAACTGTATTAAAAGATGTCATAACAAGAGCTGCACCTGCATCTATTCCCGCCTGATACGATGGCAGATAGAACTCTCTGAATGTATGTTCTGAAAGTTCTACCGTATTATAATCCCGCCCTGCTGTCGGTGCACCATATCCTGCAAAATGTTTGACACATGCTGCAATTGCATAGTTATCTTTCAAGCTGTTTCCCTGAAATCCACGCACCATTGCTGCACAGAATAGACTGTTCAGGTAAGGATCTTCTCCCGTTGATTCCATGACACGTCCCCACCTTGCATCTCTTACCAGATCTGTCATAGGTGCAAATGTCACATGAAGACCGCTGACCGAAGCCTCCTTTGCTGCCACAGATGCACACTGTTCTGACAATTCCGGTTCAAAGGAAGCTCCCTGCGCAAGCGGAATTGGAAACACCGTCTTATAACCATTTATGACATCTAGCATAAACAGCAATGGAATATGGTGCGGATGCTTTTCCATATAGTTTTTTTGTATACTTTTCAGGGTTTCAGCGCCCATGGATCCGATGACTGATCCTGCAAGATTTACATTGTCTTCTGTAAATCCCTTATCTGCCATAGGACCTGTGACAACGATTTCACCATTAAAAAATCCTCCTGTCACCTGACTCATCTGATTTACTTTTTCTTCCAGAGACATGTCTCTCAAAAGTTCTGTTAATTTCTGTTCTGTCATACGTGTGTTTCCTCTCCAAATTTCCTTCTATATTCCAGTGGTGTCAATCCTGTATTCTCCTTAAACATTTTTGTAAAATAGGAAAAATTACTATATCCAATATGTAATGAAACCGTATTGATTGGAATACTGCTGCCACACAAAAGTTTTTTTGCTTCGTCTACCCTTTTCTGCAATATATAATTGCTTATAGATACTCCCTTTTCTTTTTTGAACATCCGAGACATATAGTCTGTATTCAAATAGACTAATTCTGCCAGTTCATCTCTGTGTATCTCTTCCCTGAAATGACTGTCAATATATGTACATATCTGATCTGCGACAGAGTCTTCTTTTGTGATATATAATTTATATCCAACCGCTTTCCGCATCAGATTTTCTACATACTCCATCATTTCGTTAAATCCATTTACAGCGCCAAGCATGTAATTCTCACTCTCTTTATCTGAAAAAAGTGCATTGGCATAAATCCCCATCTCTGACAGCCATACATACACCATCTGTGTAACATCCGTCCTTAATGACAGCAAAAACTGCCGTGTGATCATCTCATTCTTCCTGACTGTCTCCAGATAACTGCGTATGCTTGCTATGACTGCTTCCACTTCCTCCCCTGCCAAAAGGGTTTTCCATGTATCCAGCTCCGGATTTTTATAGACTGTTCCACTTGGCTGGAACTCATACAGATATATAACCTCATTCCATACCGACAGACTGCTTTCACGCATCTTCTGCAAATCGTCAGCCTGTGCGGTCACTTCAGAAAATCCACTCCAAGTTCCCGCTCCACACCAAAAATAGGAATGTACATGATCTGTCATCCATTGCACAAAATGATTGAGCAGATCTTTTTCCCTTATTTTTTCTCCTTCCTCCGGCATTTTATCCGTTGACAGAACCACCCAGTATCGACATTCGTTTTCACAAAATACGGTGTCCACTCTGGCATAAAAGGAATTAAATAACTCCGTCAACACATTTTGCATGACAAATTCGATGGTGGAAGGTTCCCACTTTTGTGTCTCTTCCGCTTTATGATCCATATAAAAGCAGATCAGTTTAAAATATATCAATCCATCCTGATACAGATCCATCCTTTTTGCGGATTCGCAGAACTGGTTTTGTGTCATGTTACCGCTCAATAAATTTCTCCAGATATCCTTTTGCAGGATTGTCCGGTCTTTTTCCCACTGCTCACTCGCTTCTGTAAGTTTTTCGATATGTTTTTCCTGAAGCACTGCATGTTCTGCTTTTTTTAATGCTTCTTCCAGTTTTTCAAAATCAATTGGTTTTAGCAGATATTCAACGCTTTCCAGCTGTATCGCACGTCTTGCATAGTCAAATTCCGCATAACTGGTCAAAAAAATAACCTGTATCCTGAAATTCTGCTCCCTCACCCATTGCACCAGATCAAATCCTGTTGCAGCAGGCATCACAATATCACTGATAATAATGTCCATTTTAACAGCTGTTATAATTTCCTGCGCCTGTTTCATTGTAAATGCTGTATAAATCTCAGTAATATCTGTCCGCTCCCAGCAGATATTTTTCTTTATACTTTCAATCACATAACGTTCATCATCCACCAGCAATAATTTCATTCCTGTGTATCGCTCCTTCCGATTTTATATGGAACATGAATATCCACAACGGCACCACCTAATGGACTATTGCTGAAATGGATCTCTCCCTGATCCCCATAATAATACTGAAACCGCCTCATACAGTTCCAAATACCGATATGTTTTCCATTGTCAGAAATGTTTTGTCCATTTTGTAGTTTACATAATATTTCGTCCGGAAATCCCTTTCCCGTATCCGAGATAAAAATATTAACGTATTTTTCATCGTCCCTGTCCTCAGGATATACCGTAACTGAGATCAGCATTTTTTCATCTGCCATCAATGCCTGTTTTGCAGCATTTTCAACATAAACCTGTATTAAGAATGGAAATATCTCCGCATCTGCCACTTCATCATGAACTTCAATATAATAGGTAAACTTATCCGGATACCTCAGCAGCAGGATTTTTAAATAATCTTCACAATGCTTTGATTCCGCTAAAACCGGAACTCTGTCCGTTGTATTCCGAAAAATATATGAAAGATAATCCGAAGTGATTTTTGTCATTGCCCTTGCGTGTTCATAATCGCCAAAGTCGATCATGCTGTAAATAAAGTTCAGGCAATTCAAATAAAAATGCGGCCGGATCTGCATTTTCAGATAATCCATCTCAATTTTCTGTTTCTCTAATTCCCGTTCATATAGCGTGATCTTCAATTTGCGGATCTGATGGATCATTGTACGGAATTTTCCATCAATCTGCTCTAATTCAAGCAGATTTCCTTCCGTCATGTTCAGCATATATCCACCCTCATCATATTGCTGAAGGTTTTGTGTGAACACTTTAAGCGGTTTCATAATATTGGAATACACATGAAAAAGCAATATCCCACTCATAATAAGAATCATAAAGATCAATACTGTCATCCCGAGCAGACTTCCCGCCATCAGGCTTAAGACACCGCCTAAAGAAATCCCGATCCTGATCTCAAAGGGTGCTCTGGATAATCCCTGACGGATCGTATAAGTATTTTTGGTATTCATACTTTGCGGCTCTGATATGATTCCGCTCTGGTCTAACATACCTATACAGACCTCATCCTGATCGACAAGGCTTACATATCCATGCTTTCCCAACGAAAGCTTTGAGAATGGTTCTAAGATACTTTTTACATTTACAATGCATCCTAATGCAATTCCATTTTTTTGTGCAATTTTACAGATATATACCTCATTATCGCACTCCAAAACATCCCACTTCCGCTTCACTGCATATGTCTTTTCATCTAATTTGTCTATCTGTTCACGGATAGATGCTGCAATATCAGATGACATTGTGTAATTTCCGTCCGAAGACAGGGAAAGCTGATATAATTTATCCGTATCATGTGTGTATAAAAAAATCCTGTATTCCGTTCCATATTCCCATGCCGAAGAAAAATATTCTTCTCTGAGTTTTCCGATCGCATACTCCGAATAATCCCCATTCTTCATCAGATTTACATTTCCCCAGAACGTGGAATTTGTCTCATTGGTATCCATGATCGTAGAAAAAAGATTCCGGCTGATCCTCAAAAAACGATTGTCAAGCTCCTGTGCATACAACTGTGCCATCTGGCTCATCTGTTCGTAAATCTGCCCACTTGTTTTGTTTAAAACATAAGTGCATCCTCCCAGAATAATTACCAGAATGACTGTCATTAAAATTAATATTTGCTTACTCTGTTGTGCTAAAGATTTCTTTTTTCGTCTTTTTAAATTCATCTTTTTTCCAAACGCCATGATATTCCTTTAACCTTTTACTGCCCCTAGCGTAATACCCTCTGCGAAATATTTCTGTAAAAACGGATAAATGATAAATAATGGAAGCATTGCTATAAAAGCAATTGCCATCCTTATGGACGTTGTCGGAAGTTTTGCAACTTCTGCCCCTATATTTCCGGCAACCTTACCGCTTGCAAGATACTGGATATCAGTGATCATCTGATTCAAAAGATTCTGGATACTATATAATTTCTGTCCCTGATTTCCTGATAAATAGTATAAACCATTTGTCCAGTCATTCCAATATGCCAGTGCCGAAAATAATCCCATGGTTACAAGGATAGGTTTACCAAGTGGAAACGTAATCTGAAAAAAGATTTTTGTATGTCCTGCGCCATCAATTTTTGCCGCTTCATACAATGCTTCCGGAATACTTGTCATAAAATAGCTCCGTATCATCAGCACATTGTTCGCACTCAGCAACAAATTAGGAATTATCAGTGCCCATATTGTATTTTTTATATGAAAATAATTTACATACATCAGATATGTAGGTACTAAACCGCCATTAAATAACATTGTAAAAAATACAAAAAAAGTAATCTGCCTTCTATAAGGCAATGTCTTCACAGACAGCGGATATGCCAGTAATGCTGAAAACATCAGATTAAAAAAGGTACCTACTACTGTAATAAGAATTGTAACGCCATACGCACGGAGTATTTTCTCTCCCTGTCTGATAATATACTGATATGCATAAAAGCTTATTTTTTCCGGGAAAAAGGAATATCCATTCCGGATCAACACTGTTTCATCCGTGATGGATGAAATAAATACCAGCAAAAATGGTAAAATAATGGTCAATGTCATCACTATCAGTATCAGATTGATCCAAAACTGGTATCTCTTTGTTTTTTTTGAATTTGTCATAATGGACTCTCCTCCTAAAACAATGCTCTGTCTTTATCTACACGTCTAACGATCCAGTTACTTAACATGACAATGACAAAACCTACTAATGACTGGTATACACCCGCTGCGGATGACATACTGATATTTCCCTGTTCGATCAACGCACGATATACATACGTATCAATTACGTTTGTTGTTGGGAACAACACACCGGAGTTCATCGGAACCTGATAAAATAATCCAAAATCAGAATAGAAGATTCTTCCAATGCTCAATAATAACAGCGTAATGATTGTCGGTACCAGGCATGGCAATGTGATTTTTGTGATTTCCTGCCACTTTGTGGCTCCATCCAGTCTTGCTGCCTCATAATAAGTCGGATCAATACCGATCAGAGATGCAATATAAATCAGACATCCGTATCCCACTCCTTTCCAGCAGTTTGCAATGATAAGAATCGCCGGCCAGTATTTTGGTTTCTGATACCACTGGATCGGATCTATATGCAGTAATGGCAGGATCGTATTGTTTACAAGACCATTTTCAGCACTTAAAAGTGCATACACAATATAGCTTAAAATGACCATCGACATCAAAAATGGCAATAATATAGCACTCTGGTATATTTTTTTCATTTTTGTGTTCTTAACTTCACAGATTAAAATTGCGATTGCAATTCCAACGACCATATTGACAAGAATAAAAGCTATATTATATAGCAATGTATTTCTTGTAATAATCCAGGCATCTTTTGACGAGAACAAAAATTTAAAATTATCCAGTCCTGCCCACGGGCTTGCCAAAATTCCTTTTGAAAAATTCAACTTTTTGAAAGCAAGTATAATACCTGTCATCGGAAGATAATTATTGATCAGCAGATATAATAATCCCGGAAGCATCATCAGATAGAGCGGCAGATATTCCTTAACTTTGTTCTTTTTCTTCTTCATAAGTTTCTCCTTTTATGAAAAAGTCCCACGTTGTATCTGTGGGACTTTCCTTCTGAACCTGATTATTTTGCTGCAAGAAAAGCATCTAACTGTTCCTGTTTTGCCTGGATCACTTCATTGATTCCCGCATCATCTAATGCTTCTAACAATTCCGGAATAAGTTCATCTGGATCTCCGGAACCGCTGTAAAGTGCTCCGCTGTATTGTTTTACAATATTGGAAAGAGCTGCGATCTCACTTGAACAATTACTGCTGTCAAATAAAAATCCTACTGCTTTGGAGCTCTTTGCAGAACCGTTAAATTCTTCCATTTTTTCCCATAATTGCGGATCTGAACCAGTCCATTTATAAGCAATAAACTGATTTGGCAATTCCCATCCAAGGTTTAAGTTATAGCCTGCATTATCAGAAGTGATTCCTTCCGGGAAATTGATAATGCCATTATCAGCATCTTCTATCACATAGTCTTTATCCTGTTCACCCCAGTTTAAAAGATTCATGATCTCTGAACTTCCGTAGATATAATCCAGTACTTCCATTGTTTTCTCCGGATTTTCTGAATTCTGGGCAATTGAGAATGTAACACCATTATAGGATGAGCTATTTATGATCGGTTCATTATAAAATGGCACGATCTCAAAATCATAGCCGGTGGAGCTTTCAAATTCTACCGGTGTTCCAGGATGATAAGAAAAAAACAGTGAAAATAAATTTCCAGCCTTGCATACTGTTCTCCAGTTCTCTGTGTTGGTTCCTGCATCCTGGCTGATATATCCCTTCTGATACCAGTCATGCAGCATGGTAGTTGTATCTTTAAACCAGTCTGTCGCAAAGAAGTTTTCTAATTTTGTGCTGTTCGTCTGATCCATGAGTACACCAAGATAATTGTTATCTGACAGAGTATCTCCACGGAATAATCTTGTAGCCGGTGCATCATTCTCACTGCTCGAATATAACATTGTCATATCCGGCTCTCCCGCTTTTACTGTCTCAAAAACACTTTCCAGATCTTTTGGTTCTTTAATCTGTGTTGTATCAATATTGTACTTTTCCACCAGATCTTTTCTCATAAATATGGCAGGAATACTTCCTCGTTCAATCTGATTTGGCACGCCATATACAAAGCCTTCGATCTGATTGATCTTAGCTATATCCTCTCCATAAATCTGTTTGATGTTTGTTCCATATTTATCAATCAGTTCAGACATGTCTACAATCTGTCCTGCATTCATATACTGCACTGCATTGGTTGCCTGGGTATAAAAGACATCAATTTTTTCATCCCCTGATAACATAAGCTGTAACTGCTGGCTTGCACTTGCCCACGGCAGCACAACAATATCAAGATTCGCATTAAGTTCCGGTTCAAGAATCTCATTGATTTTTTGTTCGATTCTTTCTTCATCCGGCTGTGTGCTTCCATTCAGAACCATGGTAACTGTATATGGTTCATCCCCATTACCGTTATTTTTAGCTGAATCCTTTGATCCTCCTGCATCTGAATTTCCGCATGCTGTCATGGACACAACCATAGACAAAGTAAGCATAGCTGCTAGAATTCTTTTTTTCATACATTTTCTCCTCTCTGTGACAGTGTGATTTATGTTCACCTCTCTTCTGGTGTATCTTTATATTAATCATTTTCTTTCATCATCTCTATAACTGAACTGACTCGTCAATATCACTCTTTTGACTCTTTTAAATTACTGCCGGTGCGGAATAATACTCTATGTCCTTTTGTGGCGAATAGTTTCCTAAACCTGCATGAACTAAAAGATAGTCTTTGTCACCTACTGATATCTCTTCGTATATGAGTAATTCCTTTATAAAATCTATTACACCCATTTTACCTTCTGTATCCAATTTGCGAAACTCATCGACTGTTGACTTACTTCCGTTATACTGCCATGTCACCAGATTATCCAACATTGTTTCATCCAATTCCTCTATGGACTTATCCGTGATTTCTTTCATCAGAAACTCCAGGCATTCTAACGCCACTTCTGACGTTCTATCATCTCCTCATGATTGCTCCTCAGAATAAAATCTTTGTCCTGTTTCAATACACAGACACGCCAACCGGCCATTTCCAAATCCACTGCCACAATCCAAAAGAAACACATTTTCTTTTTCATTTTTCCAAATAGATTTTAAATCATCATCCAGATATAAACCTTGATCTGTCCATATAACATTCTCTGTCGGGGTATGTCCCACAAACGATATATACCCATCTACACCATCCTTGTAAAACTCATCTATTAAGCATCCACCCATCAAATAATGACTGCGCTTTTTTATTACATTTGGATGAGATGTCATAGCATGCGCAAGCAAACATTTTTTACCCTCAATCTATCGTTACTTGCCTCCTGTGCATTTTACAGCACGACAATATCTTCATATAAGCAATAAAATCTGCCATCAATTTCTGTATCCTCGTAGAAATGTCCGAAATACCATGCTGTAAAATCTGTATTATCAGCTATTCTCTGGAAATACTGTCTTAGCATTATTTATTTCCATTGAATTTTCTCCTTACAAAATCCGATATAGTGTTGCTCTGTTAGGACTTCTTTTTATTGCACCAGTCTCCGTCCTTACTATTACAATATTCTTAAAGCTGTCTTTACCTAGTTTTGATGCAAATATCTTCCCAACCGTTGCACGGTTTGTTGAGGGTTTTCCATCGGCAACCATGTGAATATTCTTAAATGTCTCAGATGCAGTAAGCAGATCAAATGTTGTTCCTGCGGGATGATCTTTGACAAACGTCTTTACTTCATCAATAACCTCATCAATAATCTCAGATAAAGCTTTCTTGTTTTCTGTAGCAACAGCAAGACCATAATGCTCCATTAAAATATCTACAGTTAACTGACTTATGCTGATTCCGTTAATCTTTGCATCCTGCAACATTACTCTTTTTAAAATTTCTGGTGGATAAAACTGAATTCTTTCCATTTCATCTAGCTCCTTTCAACGGATGGGGCTTCGTTAACCCCACCTAAACCTTAACTAATCTGGATAGTAACTATCCTACTCTTTCATATTCCGGTTAAATTACCCGGTAAATATACAATACCAGTTTTCATAATAGTTTGCAGACAAAGTAGCATTTACCTTGCTCATTTGCTTTGAGCAACTGCTTTGATATTTTCAAAACAATAAAGCTGTTTACGACAATGATACTCTTCCAACAGTAGTTATAAGTCTTGAAAAAGTGTTCTAATTCCCCTTCCCCCATAAAAACACTGTTATGAAATCCTATGCAGCGCTATTGCAGCTTTTTCTCTTTGATGTGGTAATCATAAAGATTCTGCCCAATAGAAATAAGAAATACTTCAAGCAAAGCAAATTTTATTCCTCTTCGGACATTTCTTTTGTACCAACGGTCATTTTTTTATGATATCAACTGTTCCTTCTTCCTAGATTGAACTGTTCATCCTTAGAAGCGCTCCCTAAATACTATCAGGATTTCTAATCACTTTCTGGTGCAGCGCTGTAAGTTCGCAATTGCTCCGAACGATACGGTTTTTATCTGTCTTTTTGCACTGTTCTGTGTACGAACAGCCGAGCAATCTTCACACTGACACACTTCTTCCTGTCGTCCATACTTGTTTCCCTTTACGTCCAGATAATCTTGAATTATCATTGGCAAAACTGCCTGTTTTGGGTTAAAATAGATTATGTGATTAATTTTCATCACAAGTTAATTACAGCATAAAGAAAGACCTTGAGTTCACTATAAACTCTTGGTCTTTCTTTTTTTCGGAGCTATTCTTTTTTCACAGCCCCTTATAAACTCAAATTCTAAAATCCTTCGCATCCTTCGACATAATGTTCATGGAAATGCTGCACTCTGCCAGATGTTCATAATTGACTTTCCGCTTATAATTTACCTTGACATCAATGCTATCTTCTGTCTCATCCATAAAGTGAATCCAATGTAAGCAGCAAAACATCCTCATCCGTCAATTCTGTCTTTTTCATAGAATTCTTTTAAGGATGCTAACTCTCTTTCTCTGCCAATAAACATAGAAATCACCTTTCTGCAAATTTAGTTTATTTTTATTCAAATTGGTTTTGTTAAAATTGATTTGAATAAAATATAACCTATCATATGATATCTCGCAATCCTCTTTTAGTTTTCCCTGACAGCATGGTACAATAATTCAGCTTCGTCAAAAGAAGATGGACTATAATACACATCAATTCCATCACTAGCTTTTTCTAAAATGTAATACTCAAAAATAACCGTATCATCTTCATACACCTGTGCCGGGTATTCCAGATATACTTTGTTTTCCTCTTCATTTTTTACATTTGTTTCATTTGCCAGAAATCTATAGGTGTCCTCCGATTCATAATCAGAAATATCAATGCCATCCTCTGTCGCTTCAATCATTAATCGACCTGTTCCATAATCAGAAGTATAATGATATGTTCCAATCATTTCTGATAATTTTTCAAAATCCTGTATGTGTTTCTCTGTATTATCTGTCGTTTCTGTATGAACTACAATTTCTGTTGGTGTGACTCTTTCTATAACATCATCCTGCGTATCATTCAAGATATAGGTTACCTTGAAGTCGCTTCCTGAATTATTTCTGATGTACTCTGCCAGTTTCTTATTTTCACTCAAATCAACATAAACAAAATGTCCATATTGTAAATTGTCCTCTGCATACAAAAATTCAAGAGCAAACACATTATCCTCTTCAACTCCTGCATCCGCTGCATAAAAAACATGCTCTTTTCCATCCGCCTTTATATTTTCTGTCACATCCTCAGAAATAAGTTTTCTTATGCTATATCCATCGAAACAGCTATACGGATTTTTTATCAGATAAACCGTTAGTTTTTCTTTTTTTTTGTTATTTGTGCCATCACTCTGCAATTGCATATCTGCACTCAATACAATTTCACCATTATGAATTTCATACTCATAGTCTGTGATATTCCCAAAATTCATGCCACTTGTTGTATCTTGTACATCAATTTTTTCATCCATATAATCTGAAAAATCCAGTTTCTTACCCGTGAGCGAATATTGAATATATTCCACCTGTTCCTGTGAGATAAAACCATTGTTTTTTGTTTCCTGTTCATCCATATATTGGAAAGAATATCTGGAATTTTGTATAAATCTAGCCAGAAATATATTTTTCCAATCTTCTCCACCTATAACAGTTTCATCAAAATCATGATAGCAGCATGCCAATTCTGTAATTGCGCCCCTCAAATTATCTCCAAGTTCAAAATCAGAAGGATACACATATTCATCAACATCCAACTTTTCATAGTCAAATATACTATCGTCTGATTTGTTGCTGTCTGCGCAGGCTGCAGCTAACATCATTACTGCAAACACCAGACCGATTGTGAATACCATTTTACACTTTTTCATAATATATTACCTCAACTTCACGATTATCATATCATGTGCAAAAACGGCACATGATTGACATTCATCGTTCGCCGAATGCATAAATGCATTCTTCTCGCTTGCACTCCTTATATCCTAAAATCCTTCGTATCCTTCGACATGATATTCATGGAAATGCTGCACTCTGCCAGATGTTCATAATTGACTTCCAGCTTATAATCGACCTTGATGTCAATGTTGTCTTCTGTCTCATTCACTTTCACGTCTGTGGCGTTGATTCCGACCAGCAGATTTCCAAACGGTGTGTTGTAGTATGACATATTTTTCTTGTTTTTCTCAAACATCATATGCACATTGGTCACACCCTTTTTAGTGACATCCAGAAAATCATCATTTACTTTGATAACGCTTTTCGTCACGCCGTCAAAGCCTTCCTGCACTTCATCATACAGAATATAGTGCTTTCCATTTTTCTTATAGTAGTTTCCGGTTGTGATAATCTCTACCGGGCCGTTATCCTGATCTTCTGCAAACTGTAAACCACTGATTTTCACAAGTACATCTTTTGTCATTTATGTAAACCTCTTTTCTGTTTCGCGTCATTGTCTTTTCAAGCCATATATTAGCGTGTTTCTTATAATTTAGCAAGCGTAAGCTTTTTGAAACATTGTTTTCTTATAAGTATGCTGCTTTATTTTAGTTTTCAGCCAGCTTCTCCAGATACGGATTCAGCCACGAAAAATATTTCATTCTGACCTGATAGTCTCCTTCTGCCAGCACCTTCTCATACTCTTCTGTTGTCAGTACTTCACGCAGCTTTTCTCCTGCTTCCTTATCGACCACCTCATACATGCTGTCTGAAAAACACATGTTAGGATACATCACACACCACCAGTTATGTCCGTTTCCTTCTCCGATCACAATACGGAGTGCCTCGTAATCTCCCGCCGGAAAGGTGTAGCTTCCATAGTTTTTTACCGGAAACGAAGTGTGTTCCAGCTCCGCTGTCACATCATAGTCATAACCGTTTTCTGCGATTGTCTCTGCCGCGGCTTCCTCAATTTCACCGAGGCTCTGGCGCACAACCAGCTCACATTCTTCCAGATTTTCCACAGCTGCCAGTTTTTCCTGCATAAAACTTCCCACCGCATCACGCACTGCAAGTTTTAAGTTCTGGTCTGCCTCACTGTCGCTGTTCGCCAGCACATGAAACCGCAGTACTTTGTCCGAAATCGTCTGCTGCAGTCTCGCCTGTCTTGTATACAAAATACCACATCCCAATGCAGCGCACATCAGACTTCCAACTCCTATGTATCCGATCCATTTTTTTGCCATAATTCAAATCTCCTTTTCACTTGCCAAAATCAGATAAATGTAGATAATATTTATATTTATCAGGCTGTGTCGTTGCTTGCGAAACTCGCTCATAGAATATGTTATATTGCAAAAAATAAACAGAAATATAGTACCGCTGCGAGTGACACATAGCGGGAGCGTGTCTTGAATATTTTTGTTCATTTTTCGCAATCTTCATAACCTAAATTCGAGTTTCGCTCATCGACCTTCTATCCCTACATTGAATAATTCCCGAAAACTTTGCATTTATTCCGATTTCCAGTTTATTTTTACCAGATATTGGATTTTGATGTCTTTCTCATAAGCGGCAGGAGTGTTTTGATACTTAAAATACCATGTGCGGTTATCGGCACCGAGATTCCGGTAACTGTTAGTAATATCGATTTCTTTCTCAAGTGCATGTGTGGCGGCCGCATTCAGATAGTCCTCCATCCGGGTGTTGAGAAGCTGCTCTTTTTCACTTGCGGAAACTGTGCCGCTTAAGATTTCGCCTTCTCCGGTCACAGTCACTGTGACAATCTGCTCTGTCAGACCTCCGGCACCGATTTTTTCCGTTTCTTTGACTCGGCAGGAAGCTGCATCCACTTTCACATAAAGTTCCGGTGCAAGTTGTAAGGTGTAATCATCCGCAAAGTTCTGTGTGAAGAATGCTGCACGTGCGGTATCCGTATCGACAAGCCCCGCCGCCCTTCCACGTTTCCAGACTTCATAGGCTGTAATCTGCGGTTTCTCGGTATCATCCTCCACTGCCCCGGACTGCTCCCCCTCTATATCGACAAAAGGAATATAAAGTGTCTCCAAGTGATTAACCCGCTCCTCATAGAGCATGCCAAGCGTCGGATACGCTTTCTGGTCAATGCCCGATGTGTTTTCCAGCAGTTCTTCCAGATAATTTCCAAGCAGCACATCAAGTTCTCCCTCTGTCTGCGCCAGACGGTCACAGCTTTCCGTCGTCATCACATAAGCGTTCCACGGAACCTCTTTTTCCTGCTCCAGCATGGATAGCATATCTTCCACTTCCGCCTCTTTTTTCAGAAAAGACCGCTCGATGAGCACCACTTTCAAATGGTTGTAATCCACCTCTTTGTTTCCTGCATACTCATGATTCAGCCACACATTTTGGAAATCGTCCTGATCTCTGATATTCAAAAGAACCGGGAATGTCTTATCCTCAAGTTCTGCGACATTACACCCCTGTAAAAAAAGACACCCAAATAAAAAACATACCAGCACCAGCACACGTACTTTTTTATTATGTTTTTTTCTCTCTCCAGTCAGAAACAGCAGTACCGGCACGCCAACGACAAAAGGTGTTCCAATCTTCCACAGCAGGAATGTCACGCAGTCCAAAAACTGCTGATTTCTGTAAAACAGCACTGTCACGCCATACACCAGAAGAAGCAGAATGAGATACGGCAGCATTCTTTTTTTCCCTTCCAGATAACCGCCGCAGTCACGGATTACTTTTGCAGCCAGATTTCCACTGTAAAAAACCATGCTGTTTAGCATCGCATACAGCGTAAAAAACCAGATGCTGAACATAAAAGCATCCGTCCTCTTCAAAAACCCGCCCGTCACCTGCACGCGGCTCATCATCGTGACCGCCGGAAATTTCATCTGAGCCAGTGCCTCGACGCCAAACAGCCCGATCAGGATCAGGTACAGTGCTGCAAATACGCCGCCGGAAAACCAGACCGCTTTTTCTGCTGCGCCAACGCATTTCTTATGGTCCGCAACATATTCTTTCAGGAACAGTACGATTGACACCATGGAATAGCAAAAAAATACATAATAACTTCCGTTTAACATTTCTTTTCCATCCGCCACAAAAACCGGGCTCCAGTAGGCTGGCTTCACCTCCCTGCACGCCGCAAATAACATCAGAAACAGCGGTATCATCAGAAACCAGAACAGCATCTCGTACACTCTCGCCCTGCCCTCGATCCCGCCCGCCATTCCATAAAACGCGAGCAGCAATATCAACAACAGCACCAGATAAAAGCTGATGTTTTCCACAAGCCCATTCAACATCAGCGTGGAAAACAGATACGCCGTGTACGAAGCCATAAGGATAAAATACAGAAAATATCCGCCCCAGAGCACATAACCGCATACTTTTCCACACTTCTGCTTCAAAAAGTCGGGATAACTTGTTTTCATGCCTTTCAACAGATATCTCAATAATTTCAAGTACAAAAACGTGGACAAAATCCCCGCCAGAATGCAAAAAATCCCGTCGCGCCCTGCCGTATCTGCAAGCATTGTCGGCAGTAGTAGCGTCCCCATTCCAAGAAAGTCATACGTCAGAAGGCGGAACACCTGTCTGCCTGAAATTTGATTGTTTTCTGAGAACATACTTCCCCCTATCTCTTCTAACATCTGCGCATTTTTTCATCAGATTTCCATTTATCTTAAGATAAAAACTTTTCTCAACCTATCTCTTCTTTGAAAACGTCAGCTTTGTCCGCTCTTTCGGATTTGCATAAATCGGACGTTTGCGCAGTTTCCGGAAAGGCTGCCGCCAGATAAAATCCCGCTCATCCTCATAATTGTTCAAATCTGCTCCCACAAACGGCATGAGATACGGAATACCAAAGCTTGTCAGATGCGACAGATGTGTGAGTACCGCAAGCAGTCCGAGGAGCATGCCAAAGTAGCCAAGCCACGCACAGACCGCAATAAAAAAGAATTTCAGGATACGGAAGGCTGTGGCAAATTCTTCGTTCGGTATTGCAAAAGAACATAGCGCAGTAAAAGAGATGACGATCACCACGATCGGGCTGACCAGATTTGCCTCGACTGCCGCCTGTCCGATGATCAGACCACCCACGATCCCGATGGTATTTCCCATCGCACCGGGAAGCCGCACGCCCGCCTCCCGCAAAAGTTCAAACGACAATTCCATGATAAGCACTTCCACGACTGCCGGAAATGGGACACCCTGCCTCGCCTCGGCAAACGACAAAAGTAGTGTGGTTGGGAGTATCTGTGTATGAAAATTAGTCACTGCAAGATAAAATCCCGGCAGCGTCATTGCAAAAAAGGATGCCAGATACCGCAGGATCCGCCCGAAAGTCGCAATCTCAAAACGGCTGTAATAATCGTCACTGGTGCGGATAAATGAATTGTAGTCCGTCGGCAGTATCAGTCCGATCGGCGAATTATCGCACATCACGATCACTCTGCCCTCTAATACCGCCATGGCCGCCCGGTCAGGACGCTGCGTTGTCTGAAACTGTGGAAATGGCGAATACCATTTTTTCTCTGCCAGCTGTTCTAACATTCCGCTGTCTAATATCCCATCGATTGTGAAATCCTGCAGCCTCTTTTCAATTTCTTTTACAAGTCCCGGGTTTGCAAGATCCTCCACATACACAAGGTAGACGTTCGTGTTCGATCTAATCCCGGCCTTCAGTCCCCTCACTTTCACACGGGGCGAACGGATTCTTTTCCGGATCAGCGCCGCATTCTGCTTCACAGAATCGCAGAAACCTTCGTTGGAACCGCGGATTACTTTTTCCGAATCAACCTCTGTGATCCCCATATTCGGATAACCGTCATCCGGTATTTTCACTGCCCGGTCAAAACCGTCTACAAAAAGAATCGCCTCCCCGGTGAGCAGACCGCTCACAGCCTCCTCAATGGTCGGAAAATATGTTGCATCCGAAATTCCAAGCGCATTTTCCTGCAGTGTACAAAGGATCTCATCTCTTGTCAGTCCATTTAAGTATTTTAAAGTCTCTCCGAGTGCGGACGTTCCCATGTCCACGGACACTTCAATAAAGGTCAGATAACAGGCGGTATCCTGATTCCTGCCAAGCTTCATCTGCTTCTTTTTAATGTCCGCACAGTCATGAAAATAAAATTCCATTTCCTCTATATTTTGCGTTAAATCCGTCGATACCGGACATTTCTGATTTTCCGACATTTCCAGCTTGTTTCCTTTCTATTTGTTTCTTCTATTAAAAAAACTGCCAGCAAAACTCCTAAGTACAGTAAATAATTATGAAAATTTTGTTCATTTTTCATAATATTCACAGTGAAGATTGGAGTTTCGCCGCTTAATTGTTAAAAAAAATACGAAAGAGGATAAGCAAAATGCTTATCCTCTTTCTAGTCTGTACGGTTTTCCATTTTTTATGCAGTTTTCCTGTCCTCCGGGCAGTTACTTCTTATTCCTGCTCCTGGATCATAGCCTTAACTGCGACTGCCTGATTCTTCACATGCTGGTGCATCGTCTCTGTCACCTGCGTTTTGTTCTTACGGACTAACCCTTCCACAATATCTTTATGTTCTTTCATCAATGTCGGATAGTTATTCTCATCCTTCAGATATTCCACACGATAGCGGTACATCTGCTCCCGGAGGTTATTTAACATATTCACAAGCTTCGGGTTACCGGTTGACTGGTAAATAATATCGTGAAACTTTACATCCGCCTCTGCGATTTTTTTCACATTATCTGTCTTGGTGGATTCCTCAAACTCATGCATGGTCGCAACCAGCTCTTCTAACTGTTCCTCAGAAATCTGCTCACATGCAATTTTTGCCGCAAGCTCGTCTAACGCTTCACGGATCTGAAGGACATCCTCCATATCTTTCTCCGTCATTTTGGCAACTTCCGCGCCTTTTCTTGGAATCGTAACGGCAAGTCCCTCCTGCTCAAGCATACGGATCGCCTCACGGATCGGTGTACGGCTGACACCAAGTTTTGCCGCAAGCTGCAGCTCCATCAGCCGCTCGCCCGGTTTTAATTCCCCTTTTAAAATAGCCTCTCTTAACGTGTTAAACACAACATCTCTCAGCGGAAGATACGCATCCATATTCAATGTTAAATCTTCTGTCATCTTTGATACCATGCCTTTCTACTTACGCGCGTTATTATAAATACTCGTTAAATATACCTGTTTTGCAAGACCGGAGGCTTTCATCGCCTCGTATGCCTCTACTGCCGTCGCTTCCTTGTCAAAAAGACCGAAAACCGTCGGACCACTGCCGCTCATCATAGCATTCACAGCGCCATGCTCCATCATGTGATCTTTGATGTCTGCGATCACTGGATAAGCCGGGATTGTCACTGTCTCTAAGACATTTCCCATATCTGCTGCAATTTTATATAAATCTTTCTCTCTGATATCTGCCACAAGCCGGTCAATATCCGGGTGTACCATATCAGAGCCTAACTTCAGATTCTCATAGACGAACTTAGTAGAAACACTGATCTGCGGTTTTGCGATCAAAACAGGACATTTCACCATCGGCGGAAGCTTCGAAAGCTTCTCTCCTATGCCCTCTGCCAAAGCCGTTCCACGCATAATGCAGTACGGAACGTCTGCACCGATCTTCACACCGCGCTCCATCAGTTCTTCCCTTGTCAGTCCCAGATCAAAAATCTGGTTCATACCATATAACACTGCCGCTGCGTCCGTGCTTCCCCCTGCCATCCCGGCAGCTACCGGAATGTACTTGTGCAGCCATACATGCACGCCATCTTTTATCGCAAACTCATCCTGCAAAAGCTTTGCCGCTTTATAGACAAGATTGTTCTCATTCGTCGGCAAAAAAGAAAGATTCGTTTCCATCGTGATCTCACCGGAAGTATTCTTCGAGATCTCCAGCCTGTCAAACAAATGAATGGTCTGCATCACCATGCGGACCTCATGATAACCATCCTCTCTTTTTCGTACCACATCCAGCCCAAGATTGATCTTAGCCAGCGCCTTTACTGAAATATCCTTCATCGGTTAGTTTCTCCTTACCAAAATCGTCGCTAACACGCATTGATTGTACCTAAAATAAAACTTGTTTTTTTTGTGTTTTTTGTATACAATTAGTATCTTATCATTTTATGTCCAAAAGGTCAATCGGCACTAAACTTTTTTCTTTGCCAGTCCGATATAATTAACAGAACCATGGAAGGTTAATAACTATTCATTCAGGTGGCTGAACATTTTGTTTTCTGTAAAAACAAATGCATCCAGCTTCGCCAGACAAGGAGGATTATATGGCAATCAATTCCATTAACACTGTGACTGCTGCCGCAGCAGCATCTACACAGACAACAACAAAATCAGCAGAAAAGACATCCGAGACAACGAAAAAGGCAGCTTCTTCCAAGACAGCTTCCGGTGTCATTTATGAGAAGAGTTCTGACTCCAGGACAGACAAGGCTTCCAATAAAACAACAAGCAAGACCGACAACGCAGCGATCGTTGCAAAGTTAAAAGCTGACGCAGAGCAGCGCACTGCACAGCTCCGCAGCATCGTTGAGCAGATGATGACCAAGCAGGGTGTTGCGATCGGCACCGCAGATGATATGTGGAAATTCCTTGCAAAAGGTGATTTTACCGTATCAGCCGATGTGAAAGCACAGGCACAGGCAGATATCGCAGACGACGGTTACTGGGGTGTAGAGCAGACTTCCGACCGTATTCTTGATTTTGCAAAAGCTTTATCCGGTGATGCTCCTGACAAGGCAGACGCTATGTTAGAAGCTTTCAAGAAAGGTTTCGAACAGGCAACCAAAGCATGGGGAGATAAACTTCCGGATATTTCCCAGAGAACCTACGACGCAGTTGTCGAGAAATTCAACAAATGGAAAAACGGAACAGAGGATGCTTCCACTGAGGCATAATTCATAAAAAAGACCTGCGTGTACCTATGTCATGCGAACATCATGACATTGTACACACAGGTCTTTTTCTTTTGCTTTTCAGCGGTTAAAAACTTACTATTATTCTCCTAAAAGCTTCTCAATGCTTGCGAGCTTGACACAGACAACAAAGATGTCGATCGCAGTCGTAAGATCTTCCAGGCTTGGATAGGATGGTGAGATACGGATGACAGAATCATGCGGATCTTTTCCATATGGGAAAGGCGCACCCGCCGGAGTCATCACAACCCCTGCTTTTTTTGCTTTTGCCACAACATTTTTTGCACATCCATCCAGTGTCTCATATGTGATGAAGTATCCACCCTTCGGGCTGTACCAGCTTCCGGCTCCGAGTCCTTTTAACTCTCTTTCAAATGTATCCAGGATCATTTCAAATTTTGGACGGAGAGAATCTGCGTGTTTGCGCATATGCTCTGTGATTCCGTGGATATCTTTGAAGAAACGGACATGGCGCAGCTGGTTTACCTTATCATGACCGATGGTCTGGATCTTCAACTGTTTCTTGATATCCTCTAAGTTGTTGGCAGAAGTTGCGATCGCTGCCACACCGGAACCTGGGAATGTGATCTTGCTTGTAGAACAGAATTTGTAAACCATATCCGGGTTTCCTGCTCTCTTGCATTCTTTTAAGATCTCGATCAGATGATCCTGGTTAATATCATATAAATGATGCACGCAGTATGCGTTATCCCAGTAAATACGGAAATCTTTTGCTGCCGGTTTTAATCTTGCAAAACGGCGGACCGTCTCATCCGAATAAGTGATTCCCTGTGGATTGGAATATTTTGGCACACACCAGATACCTTTGATTGCCTCATCTTTGCTCACAAGGTCTTCCACCATATCCATATCCGGTCCGGTCGGAAGCATCGGTACGTTGATCATCTCAATGCCGAAATATTCTGTGATCGCAAAATGTCTGTCATATCCCGGTACCGGGCACAAAAATTTTACTTTATCTAATTTGCACCATGGCGTATTTCCCATTACACCGTGCGTCATGGAACGGGAGATGGTGTCATACATAATGTTAAGGCTTGAGTTACCATAAATGATGATATTGTCCGGATTACACTCGATCATATCACCGATAAGCTGTTTTGCTTCACTGATACCGTCCAGCACACCATAGTTTCTGCAGTCTGTACCATCATCACAGGTCAGATCAACACCGGAAGTCAGTACATCCATCATTCCCATCGAAAGGTCTAACTGTTCCTGGGATGGCTTACCTCTGGACATATCAAGTTTTAAGCCTCTCTGCTGGAATTTTTTGTATTCCGCTTCCAATCCTTCCTTCTCTTTCAATAACTCTTCTTTTGTCATTTCCTCGTAGGACTTCATCTCTAATTCCTCCTGCTTTTTAATATATGTAAAGATCCAATACCGGAAAAATGTGCTCTGCTCATCAGCCTGTGAAACAGAGATCATCTCATGCCCGGAATGTTCTCTTACTCCTCTTCTGGCTCACCCTTGATCTTTTTGAAATATTCACGGATCTTCTTCTCGTAGCCGTTCTCACCCGGAACGTAGAACTTCCGGCCTGTCAGTCCGTCCGGCAGATACTGCTGCTCCACATAATGATCCGGATAATCATGTGCGTATTTATATCCAACACCATGCCCCAGTTTTCCGGATGACTTATAGTGTGCATCCTGTAAATGTACCGGGATCGGCGCTGTTTTCGTATTCTTTACTGCTTCCATCGCATCAAAGATTGCATTGACTGCCGAGTTGCTCTTTGGCGCACTCGCCACATACGTGACCGCCTGTGACAAAATAATCTGTGCCTCCGGCATACCGATACGCTCAACTGCCTGTGCTGCCGATGTTGCGACAACGAGTGCCATCGGATCGGCATTGCTCACATCCTCCGCTGCGCAGATCATGATCCTTCTTGCGATGAACTTAATATCTTCCCCCGCATAAAGCATTCTGGCAAGATAATAAACTGCTGCATCCGGGTCAGAGCCGCGCATGCTTTTGATAAACGCAGAGACTGTATCGTAATGGTTATCTCCTGTTTTATCATAGCGTACCACACGTTTCTGGATACATTCACTGGCGACCTCAAGTGTGATATGGATTTTTCCATCATCACTCCGCTCCGTTGTCAGAATGCCAAGTTCAATTGCTGTGAGCGCTGCTCTTGCGTCTCCGTTTGCCACGTCCGCAAGAAAATCCAGTGCCTCTTCCTCAATGACTGCATCGTAAGCACCCATTCCTTTTTCTTTATCATTCACCGCCCTGAGGATCAGTGTCTTAATATCTTCCGTGGACAGATTCTTCAGCTCAAAAATAATGGAACGGGACAAAAGCGCTCCATTCACCTCAAAATATGGATTCTCGGTCGTTGCACCAATTAAGATCACGGTTCCGTCCTCCACAAACGGAAGGAGATAGTCCTGCTGTCCCTTGTTGAAGCGGTGGATCTCATCGATAAACAGGATCGTCTTTTTGCCGTACATGCCCTGATTGTTCTTCGCCTGCGCAATGACATCCTCCATGTCTTTTTTCCCGGCGGAAGTTGCGTTGATCTGAAGGAACTCAGCGCTTGTGGTATTGGCAATGACCTTTGCCAGTGTCGTTTTTCCGGTTCCCGGCGGTCCATATAAAATAATGGAACTCAACTTGTCAGCCTTGATCGCACGGTAAAGCAGCTTGTCTTTTCCGATGATATGCTGCTGCCCTACCATCTCATCCAGCGTCGCTGGACGAAGTCTGGAAGCTAACGGCGATTCCTTTTCCCTGTTCTGTTCTCTCATATAATCAAATAAATCCATATGAAAAACCTGCCTTAGTAATCAATTAAAACTATTTTAACAGATTTTTATCTGTTTTGGTATCACAGATATATTTTTCTTTTGTCCGCGTTTGGCGTACATTTGACCATTTTGAATTATTCAAGTTTCAAACTTGCAGATTTTCTTTTTTATTTCAGCAATTTCGTGATGTTTTAAACCAAAATATGACAGAACTCGTTGCAAAAATTTCATTGTCTTTATTACATTACATGAAATTAAAGGATTTATCAAGTGGAAAATATCACTTCTGCGTATTTTCGTAAGTTTTACCGAAATCCTGCCGAATATCCTATCTGCCACAACACTTTTTATACTTTTTACCACTTCCGCATGGACATGGATCATTCCGTCCTATCTTTTTCTTTTCGCGCTGATAAGGCTCATTCATTCCCACTCCTGCGAAAGCATCCCATTCATCATAATAATAATCATTTCCATACATAGCTGTCTCAAGACTGTCATCCATCATATCAAGCATTGCAAATGCACTCTCATCCTGCGTTCTGTCTGCGATTTCTTCGATGATGGAATTTGCTTTGCTATATTTTTCAATCGCCATATAACACATTCCAATCAGGAAATTCAAACCGTCATTTTCCGTTTGGATTTTCTTCTTTACCTGTTCTAACGCTTTAATCCTATCCTTGCCTATGATATTTTCAAAGAACGCACGATAAATCATTTCCTGCGTTTTCAATGGCAGCTTTTGTAATCCGGTATCGCGTTTTATATCTTTATCCAGACCGTTTTCGTCAAAAAGCATAATCGAAAATGCATTTGTACCAGTCTTCTTTTCATATTCCATTCTTGAATATCCATTTAACATAGGAAGATGCGTCTCCAGCTCTGCGTTTAAAAGGCACTGCCACATTTCCACCTGTTCCATCAGTGTTGATTCTTCGTCCTGAAAAATATCCCATAGCTCCTGTACTCCATTTCCTTCCATGACAATTTTCCGCAGGTGGTCGATCATTTCCTCGGTTTCTTCTACGTCATAACCATACTGATCATGTAACGTTTCTCCCAGCATATGCCAGCATTCATCTGATTTAGAACTGTATGTGGCTATTTCTTCCATCTCTTTTGCACTAAATTTCCGGTATGGAAGGTTTTTCGCATACTTATCACGCTTTTCCACAATACTCACTGCATCCATATCACACATTACAGCAAATTTTTCTCCGGTATATGCATGTGTCATTGTCTTAAAATGCATTCCAAAATTTCCATGCCAATACACATATCGTTCAAATTCTTCTTTTGAAAGCTGTTCTCCCCATGCGTTTGTAAATATCTGATAAAATGCATCCATCTCGATCATTCCATAGGAAAGAAGTACTTTTTCAAATTTTGCTGATATATCCTGGATTCTCTTACAGATCTTTTTCCAATCCAGATTCAATATCGAAGAAAAAATTTCATCAAAATCAGATGCTGGAAACAGATATGCTGCCTGCGTTCCTTCCGGTGCTTTCACACTTAACAGACCAAGGGCAATTGCTCTCCCTACCGTATCAAATGCCATCTGATATTTTTTATTTTCTTCAAACTTTTGGAATTTTTGTAATTGTGTAATATCATGCTTGTCGAACACATAAAGATAATATTCCGGATGTAGTCTTAATGTCTCAGCTACTACATCCCTGACTTCCCTGCCAGCTAATTCGTCCTCAGATATTTTTAAATGCTTTGCGTAATCGGAAGCTTCTTTCTCTGTCAAGCACATAAACATTTCCCTACTTGTTTTTTGTGGAGCTCTCCGACAAACAAAAGCCTTATCCTGCCCTTTGCAAAAGCAGCTCCATTCATCCATCATATCGTGCATCACTGACTTTTGTTTTTCTTCTGCCTGTTTATCCAGTTTCTTCAACAAATCTTCTGCCTGTTGGCGGAATAATTGTCTGAATTTATTATAATTTTCCTTCATTTCAAAAATATGTTTCACCATTTTCCGGTCTCTTTCTGCCATGGAAACTTTTGTAAAATGCATCCCTGCAAGCTTTGCATTCACTGTATCAATATTATATGCTTGTGTCTGATGAACATCATACCAGATTCCGCCTGTATCTTCTTCAAAGTTCTCCCCTTTCGCCTTTAAAACCGTTGCAAAATCTTCATTGTAATTTTCCATTGTTTTTTCAAAAACAATTTTATGTTTCCATTCATCTCCAAAATCATAGATATAACGCATGGATTTAACATAGTGAAAAATCTCACCTACAGATGCTATATCCTCCATAACAAAATCCTTGTATGCATCCACATCCTCTCCCACAATTTCCAGTTCCTGTGTACTGAATATATGTAAATGATCATCATCCCAGCCAAAAGCTGTTTGTATTACATCATGCAAATCCTGAAAACTTGCCAGCTCCGGGAATATAATTCTTCTCCATACTGGTGGATGGGTATCTTCTATTGTAATTTTAAAAATAAGACCTGCCATGTTATTTTTCTCCTTTTTGTGCGCTAATTGCCAGAGAGTGTAAACCTATGATCACTTTATATTATATCGTATTCCAACAAATAAAAATAGTATAAAAATCTGCTTGCATCCGCATGTTTATAAATGTTACAATGTAGCAAAGCATATATCAACAGTCGCCAGACCGTTTCCCCTTCATTGCAGTCTGCGATTGTAAAGTCTGTGTGACACATTTCTGTCATTAATATTCTTATGCGTGTACCATTTTGGGGAGTACACCGCTTTTTGTATCTATGCTTTTAAAATCCCGTTACTAATTTAAAAGCAGGAGATGTAAAAAGAGTGTGGTTTCTCCTGCACCATTTATTTGTTGTAACTTTTTCTACAACACACCAGCTACACGAAAGGAATTATTTATGGCACGAAAGAAACAAATTCGGCACAAAAATAATCAGATTGTCCGTCCAGTGGCAAACCAGAAACACAAAGATACGGTATTTCGTATGCTTTTTTCCGATAAAAAGCATCTGCTTTCACTATACAATGCAGTGAATGAAACAAATTACCAAAACCCGGATGATCTGGAAATTGTAACTTTAGAAAATGCAGTTTACATGGGAATTAAAAATGATCTGTCTTTTATCATGGACACAAATGTATCATTATATGAACATCAGTCTACCATTAACCCAAACATTCCACTCAGAGATTTATTTTATATTTCGAGTGAATACCAAAAACTGATCGACAAATCGTCCCTATATGCATCTACGCCGCAAAAAATTCCTGCGCCAAACTTTATTGTGTTTTATAATGGTATTGAACCATTTCCAGATTTCTCAGTTAGCAGACTTTCGGACGCATATGAAAATCTTCACGGCGAACCAAATTTAGAACTCGTGGTAAAAACTTTTAATGTTAATGAAGGGCATAATTATAATCTGATGGAACATTGCCAGACTTTAAGGGAATATTCACAATTTGTCGCACAGGTACGTCAGAACAAATCGACAATGGACTTAAATACTGCCATCAATCATGCCGTAGATGATTGTATTAAAAATAATATTCTTGCGGATTTTCTTCGAAAAAACCGCGCGGAGGTTATCAGTATGAGTATATTTGAATATGATAAAGAGGAAGAAGAAAAGAAGCTTAGAAAGGCTGAATTTGAAGCTGGACGCGAGGCAGGATTTCTTGAAGGTCAAAAACACGCTGCTCTTCAATCTTCTATTGAATCTGCTAAACGAATGTTAAAATCAAATAAACTATCCCCGGAAGACATTTCCATATTTTCAGGTCTTTCACTGGACGAGGTAAAAAAGTTGCAGCTATAGCACTGCAGAACATCCTCCACTATCCAAAATATTTTCTCTGAACTCTTTGTGCCTATCATTGAAATAAACGTTCCTTATGGGTATAATATAAAGAAACCCAAAGGCTGGTTAAAAAGTGTCAGTTCCTTTTCTAATGGAATCGGCGGAACTCTGTGATTGCTGACCTGTTCCACCGCATGAAATACATGGAACGCCGTGGAAGTGGTCTACGCAAAATCGTCAGTGAAACTGAAAAACTGCCTGGATATTTAGAAATATATAGCACACGCAGTCTTGGATTTTTGTATAACAGAAAAAAGCAAACAAGAAATTTGCTCGTTTATTGGTTATCGAAATCTCACTTATTTTACAAGAAAATATTTGAATCCTCTACTGGCAAGTGGTCAGCTTAAAATGACTATTCCAGATAAGCCAAACAGTCGAAAACAAAAATATATTACTGTTCATTCCGAATAATCGAGCAGGAGACGTGACTAACCGCCGTCCTGTCACACCACCGTGCGTACCGTTCGGTACACGGCGGTTTCAATAGTTGACGTGCGCTGCTAGGCGCACAACAACAAAAAAGCCTGACCGCTGATGCGGCCAGGCTTTTTGTTGTTGTTTGTCTTATGGTATCTGTAATTACTGTAACAGAGAAAGAACACCCTGTGTAGACTGGTTTGCCTGTGCAAGCATAGACTGACCTGCCTGTGCAAGAATGTTGTTCTTGCTGTAGTTAACCATCTCTTCAGCCATATCTGTATCACGGATACGGGATTCAGCTGCTGTTGTGTTCTCAACAACGTTGTCTAAGTTGTCGATTGTATGCTCTAATCTGTTCTGAACAGCACCGAGAGCGGAACGCTGGGAAGAAACTTTTGCTACTGCATCTGCAATTGCGTCTACTGCGTAAGTTGCAGCAGAACCATTCTCATCTTTAACGTTTAATCCCTTGATTCCAAGGAAATCAGAATTCATGGTATCAATGTTAACCTGAATCTTATTTGTAAGATCTGCATCAGAACCTACATGTAAATTGAAGCTTAATGTGTTGGCAACCTTTGCCTGTGCAACATTAATCTTGAAGGAACCATCACCTTTATCAAAAGCAAGGTCTGTATCATCACCATTCTTTACTGATGCATGACCTTCTGTATCTCCGATACTATTCGCTGCGAGCAGTTCTTTACCAGCAAGCTCATATGCTTTCTGTTTTGTGATGAGTGTTACATCATTATCATCTACACCATCGGCTGCACCAGCAACATCTGTCATAGCGGTTGCAGATTCTGTACCAACTTTAACTGTTACTCCACCCTTTACATAAGATTTTAAGTTGTCAACTGATACTGCTCTATTATCTGTAGCAACACCCTGATCATTATTAAATTTTTGAGTTGTGGTTAAATTTGAAGTTGCACTAAATGTCGCAGCTGCCGTCTGTCCATCTTTTGTCTCAACATATAACTGATTTCCATCAGCATCCATTACCTTACCAGTATTGTCAATCTTGAAAGTCTTATCCCCAATCTGAACATCAACTGTTCCTGTTGCTGGTGCTTTAATCAACGCTTTTGCCTCATCAACAGTAGAACCAATTGTATATGTCTTACCGCCAATAGCAACTTTATCTCCAGTTTTAATAGCATCCATTGTAAAGGTAGCTGTACCATCCCCATTGTTTGTGAGAGTTCCCTTTAATCCTGCATCATGTGCTTCCAGATTAATTGTCTTTGTTCCTTTATCTCCCTTTAACAAATAGATTTCGTTGAATTTTGTTGTCTCAGCGACACGGTCGATCTCAGTTGTTAACTGATCGATCTCATCCTGGATTGCCTGACGGTCAGATTCAGCATTTGTTCCGTTAGCTGCCTGAACTGCCAACTCATTCATTCTCTGTAACATAGAATGAACTTCTGTCAAAGCACCTTCTGCTGTCTGTACAGAAGAAACACCGTCCTGTGCATTTGTGGAAGCCTGATCAAGACCACGGATCTGTTTTCTCATTTTCTCAGAAATTGTTAATCCTGCTGCGTCATCTGCTGCACGGTTGATTCTGTAACCGGAAGATAACTTCTCTGTGGATTTTGCCTGCTGTCCTGTTGTTACGTTTAACATTCTGTTGGCGTTCATTGCCTGCATGTTGTGTTGTACTACCATAATTTTTACCTCCGTGTGTTGCGGTCATTCTGCCGCTAAAATAATTTTTTATTTTCGGGATTCCATTCCCTTTTTCCTGAAAAAATCAGGATTTTGGCACAAAGTGCCTGTATAATAAACCACGCCCCTAGGTTAGCATGGCATTATTACCGTCTGTGGCTGACTGTGTAAATGGCTTTTTTTGCAGCCGGTCTGTCCGTTATCTCAGAAGCTGCGTGTTTCTCACGCATTAAGATTTCTGCAATCTCACGCTTTGCTTCCTCAGAGATTGTCTGCTCACGATAGTATTCTTTTTTGTCCTTCTGCTTCATGGAATTACTGCGCACAATATTGTATTCGCGTGGTGCGTCTACAAGAAGATGAATGTTATTTGCAGAACCGCCGGAAAAAACGACACGGATATTTTCTCCTATATCAATGTATTCTCCCGGTTTTAAAGATAATTTAAGCATTGTAACCTCCATGTGGCTTTGTATTTTTCCATAAATACTGCGTATATTAAAAACGGTACTCCATCCGTTTCAGATACTGGTAACACATTGTATATTGTGTTACCTCTGTTTTGCGTTCCTGAATCATGGAGTCACATTGATCACAATGCATATTGTTCAGATATTTTATTGGAAAGAAAATCCTGTCCTTTATAAACAGATTTTGCGGAAAACCTCGTCCCTGTCATCCTGCTCGATCCCAAGATAACGTTTGGTGATGTCAAAAGAGGAATGATGGTAAATCTCCATGAGAAGTACCGGTGGGACTCCCTGTTTCCACGCATAATATCCAAATGTTTTCCGCAAGGAATGCGGGCTTATCACGCCGCTTAGACCGCTGTTTTCTGCCGCCTTGCGGATAATCCTGTAAGCCTGTACCCTTGAGATTGGATCTGCGTCTTTTCCACAGAAAAGATACGCATCCCCGCTGATCTCAAAACTGCGTCCAGACGCTAAAAACTGATAGTTTTTTTGCAGCTGGACAGTTATTTTTTCATTCATATAAATATTCGATGCTTTTCCGGTCTTTGCCTCCACAAGAAGCAGATGTTCTCTTACGCTCCGGTTTTCTAAGTCATATACCTGCTTCCACTGTAAGGAAAGAAGATCCGAAATCCTTAATGCGGTATTCAGCCCCATCGTAAGCAGCAGTTGATTTCTCGGATGATATTGTGCCTGTTCATAAAAGTTCATAAAATCTTTCAGTTCCTGTTCTGAGCGGATTGGCTGAGCTGTGTTCATATTTTTTCTCCTCACATACTTGAATAAAATTTTTTTTAAAAAAGGGGTTAAGTAATGGAAACTCTGTCCGATATATAAAGCAAGAAACAGAGGTAACACAATATACAATGTGTTACCTCTGTTTCTGTTATCATAGCATTTTACATTTGTAAATTATTCCAATATCAGTTCCTCGACCGTCACAAACGAATATCCCTCTCCCTGCAATTCATCAATAATCTGAAATGCTGCATTTACTGATGATTCCGAGGCATCATGCAGCAAAATGATATCATTTTCCTGTACTTTATCCATGACACGCTTTGCAATGACGCTGGAATTATCTGTCTTCCAGTCGAGCGGATCGACGTCCCACAGCACCTCGATCATTTTTGTCTCATAATCAAGATTGCATTTCCAGCAGCCGTAAGGCGGTCTGATATACTGCGCATGTTCTCCGGTCAGTCCAAAAATAATCTGGTCTGTTTTGTCCACCTGTTCCATCGCCGCCTGATCCGTGAGATTGGAAAGATTCACATGTTCATAGGAATGAACGCCGATGAGATGTCCGTCTGCATGGATTTTCTTCACGATCTCGGGATATTTTTCACACTCCGCACCCAGAAGAAAAAAAGTTGCCTTCACATTCCGCTCTTTCAAGCCTTCCAAAAGTGTCTCCGTATGATCCGGATTTGGTCCATCATCAAATGTCAAAGCCACTTTCTTAACTTCCTCTTCTTTGATTTTTCCTGATGCTGCTTTCGTGTTCTCTTCTGCCATTCTCTCTGTCTCCATCCCACTGTCTGCTCTTATCCTATTGTCCTTTTTTTCCACGCAAATACCAATGATCCCTGTAAACGCAAAAATAAGCAGCAGAAATCCTGCTGCTCTTTTTATAATGAATTGTTGTTTTCCATTGCTTTTCTGTCTCAAACGGATTCCCCGGCTGTCATTTCTTTATTAATAATATATGCCGTTCTTCTCATGAAAATTATAAGAATCATCATTTGGAAGATAACCAAAGAAACCATCATCCGGTGTATAATCATAGAAATCTTCATCCGGTGTATAGCCATAGTAGCCATCATAATAGCCATCTTTGTATCCCTGCTGATACCCCTCATACAAGCCGTCATAATAATCATCGGAAGCATCATCATTTTCTGAACCTTCATAATAGTAAGTGCTGCTATCCGTGCTTTCTGTTCTGGCATCTGACACAAACATACAAGCCCAGAAAATCACTAACAGAAATAATGAGATTGTACTCATGACGATCCCGGAGATTGCCATCCCTTTTGGCGCTTTTCTCGTCAACTGGATAATTCCAAAGATAATGGCGAGGATCGCAAGTGGGATATTCACAAAGGAAAAGAATAATACCAGTGCGATAATGCCAAGTACCATGGATGCAATTCCGAAGCCACGCCCACCGGAAGAAACTTCTCTCACACTCCAGTTCTGATTTTGCATCGGCTGATTACTTCGGTTTGGCTGATTATAATTCTGCTGCGACTGTTCATTGCTGCCCCGGTAGTTTGTACTGTCTCCGGCAAACTGATAGGCGATTCTTGGCGCACCATTTGCAAGATGAATGATTCCACATCGCACGAATCCATTCTTTTCCAACAAATGCTGCATGATTTTATTATCCTCATGGGTGTCTGCTCTCAGATTTCCAATCTGGCTCTTACACCAGCTAATACATCCACTGGCAATTCCATGATAAGAAGTATTTCCCGCAAGTCTGTGAATGGTTCCATATGGCTCATGATTCAGCCATGCTCCATTCTCAATCCCATAATAAGTCGGGTCCTCACCTTTTATAAAAGCAAATGTTGCTGCAAGGTTCTTCTCATCATCTTCTACAATGTAGCTGTTTCCAAAGGCAATATCCTTTTCCAACAACTCTCTCGATGGATAATTTTCATCCCACTGGTTTAGATTTCCATTTTCACGCATAAAAACCCTTGCCTGTGCATATAAATCCATCATTGCCGGTATATCTTCCATATTTGACCGTCTAACGTACATACATGATCACCATATCCTTAGTTAAATCCAACAATTTTCTGTGAAAGTTTGTAAGCTGCAACTGAAATCTTTCTTCCGCCTCTTCCCGGAAGGTTCATCGCATTTCCCATAATACCGTTTCTCAAATGGTGGAACAGACGGATATCATGGTCTTTGATATATTTCCATAACTCACGTTTTTTCTCAAGATTCTCCTCTGTGCCGGAACGGATCAGCATGATCGTTGAGATCACTGTGATGATCTCGAGATAATTGAACATATAGTGGCGCAGTTTTGGATTCTGGATCTTCCAGAGATCAAACTCATCGATCATGATCTTATTCACCTTAATCTGCTGGTCAATACGACCGATCATGACTTTTTCATTGACGGACTGGTCATCACGTCCAATGAAGTAACGGTAAAAATCAACATCCATGTAGTACATATGCTTTACGCTTGGCAATGGCTTGTACACATAAATGTTATCCACATAAAAAGTATGTTTTGGCAGTTCAAGCCCACATTCCCGCAGAAGCTGTGTACGGTAAATGACGGAATGCATCAGAATGTACTGTCCCTTGTGGAATCTTCCTGCCTCATTCCATGTAAAAATCTTATCCTGCGGCAGGGAAGAATAGCGCATGATTTTTTTGTGCCGTACACCCTCTTTTTCATAAACATAATTTGCAATGAACATATCCAGCACGGTATCTCCGCCAGCAAGTTCACGCAATTTTTTTAAGATCTTCATGTAGGCTTCGTAATCCACCCAGTCGTCACTGTCCACAACCTTGAAGAAAAGTCCTGTGGCATTGCGGATCCCGGCATTCACTGCCTCTCCGTGCCCTCCGTTTTCCTGATGGATGGCACGCACGATTCCCGGATATTTTCTCTCGTACTCGTCTGCGATCTCTGCGGTGCGGTCCTTTGATCCGTCATCCACGATCAAAATCTCAACATCATCCCCACCCGGAAGCAGAGACAGGATGCAGTGTTCCATATAATCCTGCGAATTATAAGATGGAATTGCAAATGTAAGTAACTTCATAATGATAACCTTTCCTACTGATTCATAATGGCATCTGCCAGTTCCATGGCTTTTTTCGTCATGGCATCAATATTGTAATATTTGTATTCTGCAAGTCTGCCTAATAAATGGAACTTCGGAAGTCCTGCTGTGAGTGCCCTGTATTTCCCGTAAAGCGCCTGATTTTCCTCATTTAAAATCGCATAGTAGGGAATCTCGCCCGCTGCGCCCGTATATGCAAATGGATATTCTTTTACAATTGTAGTTCCATCTGTATTTTTCTGTCCCGTCAGAAATTTAAACTCCGTAATGCGGGTGTAATCTTCGCTTACCGTGTAGTTTACCACGCTGTGTCCCTGATAAGACTCCTCATCATAATGCTCAAAATGGAAATCCAGCGAACGATACGGCAGTCTGCCGAATTTACAATCAAAAAGCTCATCCAGCGCTCCTGTGTAAATGACATCTCCCTCAAATGGTTTTCCCTCAAAAAGGATCTCATTCCCTGTAAACTTTAAGACATCCCTGCAGTCTGTATCCAGAACAACTTCTATGTTCTCATGATCTAACATATGCTCAAACATCGGTGTGAAGCCATCCTTTGGCACACCCTGATATTTGTCCTGAAAATAGCGGTTATCATAAGAGATCAGCACCGGCACTCTTCCTGTCACTTCCGGACTGATCTCTTCCGGCTTCTGTCCCCACTGTTTCATGGTATATTTCAAAAATACATTCTCATAGACATACTGTGCGATCTCACGGATATCCGGATCATCATTCTCACGAAGTTTCATGATCGGCACACGGCTTCCCTCACCGTAAGCTTCGATCAGTTTTTTCTCCAGAAGATCTGCTTTTTCCTTATCATAGACCATGTGCAGCGTATTTAAGTTAAATGGAACCGGGATCAGCTTGTCCCCCACTTTTGCTACCACTTCATGTCCGAAAGGATACCATTCCGTAAATCTCGACAAATATTCATAAACTTCTTCCAGACCTGTATGGAAAATATGTGGACCATACTCATGGATTAAAATGCCATATTCATCCAAAACATCATAACAGTTTCCTCCAATATGGCTTCGTCTCTCAATCACAAGAACTTTCTTTCCGGCTTCCTCTGCCAGTTTTCTGGCACAGGCTGCTCCGGCAATTCCGGCTCCTATCACGATGCAATCGTACATCTTTTATTACCTCTGACTTTCCTTATTATAATATCAACATTTTCCAACATTATTTACTGATCGTCTGCAATCCTGTATCCGGACTGCGAAACGGTTGTAGTACTTTCCTATTATACATATTTTATTATGACAAGCCAATTTATTTTTTCTTAATTATTTATTACAGCCTGAATTTTGAACATTTTGTTCATATTTTATTTACAAATTTCTCACAAAGCCATCATACGATAGACACAATTCAACTTTATACTCTAAGCATAAGTTAAGCCAACAAGAAAATTTTTCATAGAACTTTTTTTCATACCTGAGTAAATCAGGTTGCCTTGCTTAACCAGTAAGCAAGGTTCCTCCCAGAAAATAGTGAAGCATTTCACTTTCCATACACAATCTTTTTCATATGAATAGCCGGTGCGATGCACCGGCTCCCTCTTTTTTATCCTGGAAATTGTAATATTTCCATGTTTTCTAATCCGTCTCCAGAAATTTTTCATTTCCAAGTCTGATCCCCATATATTTTGCGTAAGCGGCAAACGCAGATGGAATCGCATAATTTTCCTGAGATTTTTCTGCGTCCACAAAAATGAGATGATTTTCTGCCATTTTCTCTGCCTCAGTGTCAAATCCTGCTTCTTCCACCAAAACCGCATATCCTTCCATCTGCCATTCGATATGGGAAAATATATGTTTTGCATTCTCTAGCTTCTGCACCCGGATTGGAGAGAGATGCATATCTTTTACCAGATGAACAATCTCATCCTGCGAGTATCGCCCCTCAACATTCGGCAGTTCATAGAGTCCTGCCAGAAGTCCCTTTTCCGGTCGTTTCCGGATTGCCACTTTATCATTGTCCCGGATGACAAGCACCGTCCTCTTTTCGATACGTCTCGCTTTCGCTTTCGTCCTGACCGGAAGTTCTGCGATCCTGCCCTCTTTCCTTGCCAGACAGAGTCTGTTCCACGGACACTGTTCACATAACGGCGCACCGTTCGGCACACACACGGTCGCACCAAGTTCCATCAGTGCCTGGTTAAAAGCCCCCGGCATCTCCATTCCCTGCATAACTTCCCGCAGCTCTTTTTCCAGAAGGGTGCGAAAAGACGGCTTCATAATATCGGTATCGTCCGCAGCCACTCTCGTCAGGATGCGGAATACATTTCCATCCACAGCCGGCACCGGAATCTGATATGCAATGGAGGCGATCGCCCCTGCAGTGTAACTTCCGATTCCCTTCAGTTTCAACAATTTCTCATAATCTGCCGGAAGTTTTCCACCATATTCTTCCATCACCTGAACGGCTGCCTTCTGCATATTCCGCACACGGTTGTAATAGCCTAATCCCTCCCAGAGTTTTAGCAGCTCATCCTCCGGGCATTCCGCCAAAGCCTCCACATCCGGCAGACGCTTCGTAAACCGCTCAAAATAAGGTTTTACCGCTTCCACTCGCGTCTGCTGCAACATAATCTCCGACACCCACACCCGGTACGGTGTCGGTTCTTCCCTCCACGGAAGCACACGGGCATGCCCCGCAAACCATTTTAATAACGGCTCTATTAAAATCTGTAAATTGTAATCTGTGATCATGTTTTATTCCTCTTTACCTTCAAATATCAATTATTATCAACATCATATGTAATGTAAATTCAATTGCAAAACTCACAAAATGTAAATTGAATTGTGAAAAAGTAACAAAAGCTTGAGAAAACACTGGGGAGCGGTCGGTTCTTAGAAGGCAGATACAACGTAAGCTGTAACTGGCTTCTTAGTACCGCTACCAGCGACACGTAGCGAAAGCGGGTTTTCGAAAATTTTGTTACTTTTGAACAATTTCAAAAAAATTATATAAGTTTTGCAATTGTCAAAGTCCTCATAACATAAGGTATGTTTCACTCATATTCCCATTATAATAAGGAATCCCCCGGATGTAAACGGAGCGATTTTCCATTTTTTACAGATTTTAGAAAAAGTTTATCGACGTTCATATTGACAAATCCTCTCAAAAGAAGTACTCTAGATATAACATGTATTGTTAATTTTTTATCAATCTATTTAGGAGGGTATTATCGTGAGCGAATTCAACAATTTAAAATTAGATGTGGAGAACGAGATCGCCGTTCTTACCATCTCAAGACCAGCAGCATTAAATGCATTAAACAGTGAGACATTAGACGAGTTAAACACAGCTTTAACAGAGATCGAGGGAAGAGACGATATCAAAGTTGTGATCTTAACCGGTGGTCCTGACAAGAAAGACAACGCATTCAAATCTTTCGTTGCAGGTGCTGATATCGCCGAGATGGTGAACTTTACAGCTCCGGAAGCAAGAGCATTCGGTATCAGAGCTTCTGTTCCATTCTTCAAATTAATGAACATGCGTCAGGTAACGATCGCAGCTGTTAACGGCTTCGCACTTGGCGGTGGATGTGAGATTGCCATGGCATGTGACATCCGTATTGCATCGGACAATGCAATCTTCGGTCAGCCGGAATGTGGACTTGGAATCATTCCAGGATTCGGCGGCACACAGAGACTTGCCCGTTTAGTTGGTATGGGACGTGCCAAAGAAATGATCTTCACATGCGATAACATTGATGCAGCTGAAGCTTACCGTATCGGTTTAGTGAACAAAGTTGTTGCAAAAGAAGAATTAATGGAAACTGCAAAAACTATGGCAGCAAAGATCATCTCCAAAGGAAGCTACGCTGTATCTGTTGCAAAAGCAGCGATCAACAATGGTTACGATATGGATATCAAAAATGCTGTTGAGATGGAAGCAAACCTCTTCGGTGTTGTAAATGATACTCATGACAAAAAAGAAGGAATGGGTGCCTTCTTAGAGAAGAGAAAAGCTGATCTTACAGATTTCTAATCTACACGTTTTTATAACTTTGGTTTTATTACATAGGAGTTTCTTCCTACTTATATAAACATTAACAAACATTTTATTTCATGTAATGCGTAGTATTTACGTAAATTAATCAGGGAAAGGAAAAAGAACGTAACTCTGATGGTGTACCGGCCATCTTCGTTACGTTCTTTTTCATGTACCTGTCTGCTGTACGATTCTCTTATCCCACTCATTTTCCTGCAAGTGCTTTCTCTGCTTCCATCCTCTTCATCTGTCTTTCGTGACTTGCAAACATTCCAAATGCCACAATGTTTAAAATAAACTGCGTCACAACCGCTGTGATCCAGATGCCATCCAGTCCAAAAATCCGTGGGAGGATCACGATCGTAAGCGGCGTCATAATAAGTGGATCAAAGTAAATCATAAACAGCGAGTATTTATCTTTTCCAACCGAATAGAAAAAGGAATTGGTCACGCGGACAAGTCCTGTAAAAATAAGCTGTGCCGCCGTCACCATGACCGCATGATACCCAAGTTCTGCGGCTTCCCCTTCATACCCGTAAATTGCTGGGTAAAACCGGGCTGTTGCAATGGTAAATATAAATAAGAAGAAACTCACACTCATTGCTGTGATGATCGCCTTATTTCTTATTTTCCGGATCGCATGAAAATCATGTGCACCATAGGCATAACTTGCCAGTGGCTGAATCCCCTCTGCGACACCGATCAGAAGCACACGGTACGAGCCGACGGTGGAACTGATGAGTGCATAAGCATTTACCGCAAGGTCGCCGCCAAATTTTAAACACGCAACGTTGTGATATAAAATCAATAAAGAAGGGGTCAGCGATATTCCAAACGGTGAAACTGCTGTCTTAAAAATTTTTTTCCAGTATTCCTTCCTTATCATAAACTGTGAAAGACGGATTGGATCTGTTTTCTTTGTGCAAAGAATCATCAGGCAGCACACAGTCGTAAACAACTGCGCACACAGTGAAGCGCCTGCTGCACCGCCAATTCCCATATGAAAAACATACATAAAAACAAAATCAAGACCAAGGTTAGCAAATAAACCACCCACCATGATCATCATGGCACTGACCGCCCGGTTGTCATTTCGAAGAAGAGGTGTCAGTCCACAGGATAAGATCTGAAGCACGCCGCCTGTGAGCATTACCCTTCCATAAATCTGTGACAGCCTTAAAAGTTCTCCTTCTGCGCCCATTAATTTCAATAAAGGAGTCAGTAAAATAAGAAAAAGAATCGTAACCACAATACTCGATGCCAATAATGCAAGAATGACATTTGCCCGTACAATGTTCGACTCTTCGTTCTTTCCCTCTCCCTGTTTGGTTGACATCATTACGGCTCCGCCGCATCCAACGCCGGTGCCGATTGCAGTTACCACTGCAATGATCGGCCACGCAACATTGACTGCGGATAATGCCGTGTCACCTATCAGATTGCTGACAAATAAACCGTCAATCATGGAGTAGGCGCTTTGGAGAAACATGGTGATCATGGAAGCCATGACATATTTTCCGAATTTTTTTTCGACTGCTGTCTGTTCCATATTAGTTGCTTACCGGCTGAGAAGCTACTGCCTGATCCATCATGGCATCTCTATCCTCCTGTGAGAATCCGGCGAGCACTTCATTGATCTTATCTACTAATTCTGTGTTTCCTTTCTGGCAAGGGATACCAAGGTCTGTCTCTTCGTTGCTGACCTCAAATCCAGTACCGCCCTCAAAATCGATGATCTTTAAATCCGGATTGCTTACTAAAATAGATTTTGCAGAAGGCATATCACAGGTAAATCCATCAATTTTTCCTGCATGGACTGCTGCAACCATAGATGCAAATGTATCAAGCGCTGCATCCTTTGTCGCATAATCCGTGATCTGGTCTAATACATCATACCATACTGTGTTCAGTGTAGAGGTAAGTGTTGCACCCTCAAAATCTGTAACATTTACTGCATCTGCATAAGATCCGTCAGCCGCAACAACCGCAACAATATTTGCATTGTAATACGGATCCGAGAAATCTACCGACTGGGATCTCTCGCTTGTGATGGACATTCCGGCGATCGCACAGTCAACTTTTCCGGACTGGATGGAAAGGATCAGACCATCCCAGTCAATCTGTGTGATTTCAAGATCCATATCCAGTTTTTCTGCTATGTATTTTGCGACAAGAACATCATAACCATTCATATAGGAACCATTCGATGTCATCACTGCTCCATTGGAATCATCCTCCTGCAGCCAGTCAAACGGTGCATAATCTGCTGACATTGCAACCCGGAGAACTTCTTTTCCGGAAGCGGTTGTTGTTGCGCCCGCCTCTGTCACACTTGCTGTCTCTCCTGTGGATGCCCCTGCCGAAGCTGTGTCACCTGATCCGCCACAGGCTGTTAATGAAATTGCCATTGCTGCTGTCAAAAGTGCTGCTGTTAATTTTCTTCTCATAATATTGTCCTCCTCATTCTATGATTAAAAAACAAATACAATTTGCCTTTTACGAACCTTAACCCTGCATAAACCTGCTTAAAAACTCTCTGGTTCTCGCTTCCTTCGGGTTATTAAATAACTCCTGTGGCGGTGCATCCTCCACAATATATCCTTTATCCATGAAAATGGTTCTTGTTGATACATCTCTTGCAAACGCCATCTCATGTGTTACGATCACCATAGTAAGTCCTTCATTTGCAAGCTGTTTCATAACCGATAAAACTTCTCCGACCATTTCCGGATCCAATGCGGAAGTCGGTTCATCAAAAAGCAATACTTCCGGTTCCATTGCAAGTGCCCTGGCGATCGCCACTCTCTGTTTCATACCACCGGATAACTGGTGTGGTTTTGCTTTTACATAAGGAGCCATACCTACTTTTTCCAGATATTTCATACAGATCTCGGTGGAATATTCCTTGCTTCTTTTTTTCACCTTGTGGACACCAGCCATGCAGTTGTCAAAAACCGTCATATTGTTAAACAGGTTGAACTGCTGGAACACCATTCCCACCTGGGAACGGAAACGGTTGATTGTCTGTGCATCCTTCGTCAATGGATAGCCATGATATAATATCTGACCGCTCGTCGGTGTCTCCAAATGATTGATGCATCTTAATAAGGTAGATTTTCCTGATCCGGAAGATCCGATGATACAGACCACATCGCCCTCAAACAGATCAAAACTGATGTCTTTTAAAACTTCGTGTTCCCCGAATTTCTTTTCCAGATTCCTGACACTGATGACCGGACCACGAAATTCATACGTTGCATCCTTTGCCTCAGTCGTCACTCTCTCATTAAACTTAAATATTGATTGTCTTGCCATAACACGTTCCTCTTTTCTTTCCATCTGATCCCCTGATTTATTTTGCGGCTGCCAGATTTAAAACCTCGTAACTTTCTTTTCCTGCCATATACTTTTCGATCAGCTTCAGCAAACCGTTAAATAATAAGGTAAGTGTCAGGTAAATCAATGCTGTGATCGTATATGCCTCAAACATTCTGAAATATGTTCCGGCTGCAACTTTTGTGATATAGAAAAGTTCTGTGACTGCGATTACATTTAATACGGAAGTATCTTTGATATTTGCAACAAAAGTATTTCCGATCTGCGGTGCGATAATTTTAAAAGTCTGTGGAAGGATAATATAGATCATCATCGGAACATATCCCATTCCAAGCGCCTTTGCCCCTTCAATCTGTCCGACATCAATGGAATTGATACCGCCGCGGACTGTCTCTGACATATAAGCTCCTGTATTTAACAGGATGATAAAAATCGCTGCATTGAATGGTTTCAGGTCAATTCCGAATACTGTAGATGATCCATAATAGATTACCATTGCCTGAACGATCATTGGTGTTCCACGGAAAATCGTGACATAAATTTTTGCGATCACCCATGGAATACCAAGTAAAATCTTTTTGATCATGTTATCCTGCGCCCGGATGTCCGTTGCCTGGATGATTCCAACCAGAAACCCTAAAAAACATCCACAGATTGTACCTGCGAGGGATGTTTCCAATGTGGTAAGCAGCCCTTGTAAATAGTATCCGTGATACTGCTGTATCAGAAAAATGATCCAGCCAAAAAATGTGGTAGGTGTATTCGTCATAACTAATCCTCCTTATTGTTCCGAAGAAACATCCATTTCCTATGAACTAATGAAACAGATTGTTCTTCTGTTTTCTGTAAACAACAGCATCTGTACTCTGCATATATTCTATGTACAGAAAAGGCGCTAAGGATGATTCCCTAGCGCCTTTGCTATGTTCAGGTCTGCTGCCTGATTGCCTGCTGTTTTAAATTAAACCTGTTTTATCACACTTTTTGTTTTCCTGTCAACAAAATCCAGCCAATTTTTATAGATTTGTATACTTTTTCCAAAATGCGCATGATTTCTATTATTTTATTGTGGGAAACGTAAAAAATGCGATTTTTTCGTCTGACAACACATATTACACGCTTATATATTAACTATAGAAGAAACTGTCTTACAATTATATTTTTTCACTTAATTTGAAAGAAATTTACACTTGACAAATCAACATTTTTGAACTTATATTAGCAATCATAAACAAATGGAGGTGACAAACAAATGAAAATTGTTGTGATCCAGGAGGAAATTATTCAGACAGATATCACTCCAAAGGAGCTTACAGAACGCTGGAAACGGCTGGAGCAGCTCCCCAGTATTGACGAGGTTGTCATTGAAGTTCCTGCACATTATCCCAATATAGAACAACTTCATACTTATATCGGAGATGCGGACGCTGTATTCGGACTGTGGATCGGTCCGGACAATATGAATGAAGAATTCTTAAGCCAGCATCCGAATTTAAAATATGTTGCCACCTTAGGACATGGATGGGAAAAATTCGATGCAGAAATGACCAGAAAACGCGGTATTTCCATTTCCAATACCATCTACGGTTCACAGACGATTGCAGAATATGCTTTCGCTTTATTAATGGATGTCTGCCATCATATCGGCACGCATGACACCCGGATCAAAACGATTGACTGGTCTGTACCGGAAAACCACAACGAATTCTGTAAATCGGTCACCAGACAGATCGAATTATATGACAAAACGATCGGTGTGATCGGTCTTGGTGCGATCGGCTTTGCGTTTGCAAAAATGGCACAGGGATTTGGCATGCATGTGCTCGCATACAGCCGCCACAAAAAAGAAGGTGCTGCATATGATTTCATTGAACAGGTATCGTTAGATGAGCTGCTTGCCAGAAGCGACTTTATTTCCCTGCACACGCCGCATACTCCGGCAACCGAACGCATGATCAATCAGGACACCCTTGCCAAAATGAAAGACGGTGTCATTTTAATCAATACAGCGCGCGGTGCCCTCATCGATGAACAGGCGCTTGCGGATGCGCTTGCATCCGGAAAAGTATTAGCCGCAGGACTTGATGTTCTGACGGATGAACCACCGGTTTGCGGCAGTCCACTGTTAACTGCACCAAATACCGTCATCACCGGACATATCGCATGGCTCACAAGAGAATCCAGAATCCGCGCGATCGATATGGCGATCGACAATTTCCGGTGCTACTTAGAAGGGCATCCGGTTTCCATTATCAACTGAATTTATATATATAAAAGACAAGGAGATTATGAAGATGAATGTAGAATGTTTATTAAGAGACAGCATGAAAACAAAACCAAAGAGCAACCGTGGTGCACGTCAGAAAACTTCCACCCCGAAGAATGTAACACGAATGAATTATAATGAAAATCCATACGGTATGTCTGACGCAGTAAAAAAAGCTGTTACGGATGCTTCCCTCAACAGCTATATGTATCAGGATTTCTATGCAGTCGATCTCAAAAAGCAGCTGGCTGATCTCTATGGTCTTACCATAGATCATGTCTGTATCGGTGCCGGTTCCTCTGCGATCATTGATATGCTTGGTGAAGTATTTATCAATTATGGGGACGAAGTTGTGTACTGTGCTCCAACTTATGAAGCTTTTTCGGATATGGTCAGCGATAACGGCGGTGTCCGTGTCGTTCTCCCACTGACCGATGATTACTGCTACGACCTTGACGCGATGCTGGCAGCCATTACAGACAGGACAAAAATGGTTATCGTCTGCAATCCAAACAACCCGACCGGAACTTATGTAAACTCCGCAAAAGTCGAAGAATTCATCCGTAAACTCCCGGATCATGTCATTCCGGTGGTAGATGAAGCTTATTTCGAATACGTGGAAGATCCTACTCACTACAGCCTCATCAAAATGATTCAGGAAGGCTACGACAGACCACTCTTTGTACTGCGTACTTTCTCCAAAATTTATGGCATGGCCGGTCTCCGCATCGGCTACACCTTTGCTGATCCATTGCTGATCGATGAACTAATGAAAGCCTGTCAGGCATGGAATGTCAGCTACAATGCACTCGCTGCCGCACAGGCTGCCTTGAAAGATCAGGAATACATCAAAAAAATCAAGGCTCTTACCACGGCAGGGCGCAAATATCTTGAGGATGAACTGACAAAATTAGGCTGCACTCTTGCAAAACCATGCGCAAACTTCATCTACTTCGACACACACCATGATCCAAAAGAAATCCGTGCTGCCCTTGCAGAGCGGAAAATTATGATCAGTGCATTTGGTTTTAATCGTGTCAGTGTCGGTACAGAAGAACAGAATCAGGCATTTATCGCCGCCTTAAAAGAAATTCTGGCAGCCTACTAATTTTTTAAATAAAAACAAAGTATATTTCAACTATAGTTTGTTATTTTTTCCTCCCCTTTACGGGCTGGAATACTGTAAAATGTAATGATTTCTTAGTTACTGTTCACTCAGCAGTAAAACACTTGCTGTTTTGCTGTGTAAGAAAGTGATTCAGGAGTGAGCAGACTCCTTTTGCAAAACAAAAACTTTAAATGAGTCTGCGAATCGTTACTGGAACGAAATACGAGTGAACAGTAACATTTTTTACAGTATTCCAGCCCTAATTATGTCTAAAAGGTTGACCTTTCAGAACAAATGAACTAGGATGAAAGAAAATACAGGACACAAACAAGGAGGATATATGATAGATAAGATTATCGGTTTCATTGGAGCTGGAAATATGGGAAGTGCCATGATCGGCGGTATTGTACACTCAGAGTTAGTGACAACCAGCCAGATCATTGCCAGCGCCCATTCCGCAGCTACCTTAGAAAAACTGCAGAGTACATATTCCATTGAGACAACCCTGTCCAATGAAACGGTTGCAGAACGCAGTGATATTTTATTTCTTGCTGTAAAACCAAATAAATTTGATGAAGTAATCCCACAGATTTCCTCTCATGTAAAATCAGGATGTGTGATCGTATCCATTGCCGCCGGAAAAACAATTGCCGCCATCGAGGACTCCTTTGGCAAACCAGTCAAGCTTGTACGTGCCATGCCAAATACCCCAGCCTTAGTCGGTGAGTCAATGAGCGCATTGTGCGTCAACCAAAATGTGACCCCGGAAGAATTAAAAGAAGTTCAGGCACTCTTCAACTCCTTCGGCAAATCGGAAGTGATCAGTGAATCTCTTATGGACGCTGTCATCGGGGTTTCCGGTTCTTCTCCGGCTTATGTATACATGTTTATCGAAGCTATGGCGGATGCCGCCGTTGCCGACGGAATGCCGCGTGCACAGGCCTATAAATTTGCCGCCCAATCTGTCTATGGCTCTGCAAAAATGGTCTTGGAAACCGGAAAACACCCGGGCGAGCTAAAAGACGCTGTCTGCTCCCCTGCCGGGACCACTATAGAGGCTGTCGCTGCTCTGGAAGCCGGAGGTTTCCGCAACACTGTGATTTCTGCCCAGCGTGCCTGCTCGCAGAAATCCCGCGATATGAGTGCTGAATAAATGTAGCATGTTTTATATTCTGTATGCAAAATGTGCAGATCGACTGAATCATTACTTCTGCACCGCTAATATTTTGAAATAATTAGGAGGCTTGAATATGTGGGCTTATGAAAGCGTATTTTATCAAATTTATCCACTTGGATTCTGTGGGGCACCTTTTGAAAATGATGGTGTACCAGAGCATCGCATTTTAAAAGTAAATGACTGGATTCCTCATATTGAAAAACTTGGGGCAAATGCCATTTATTTTTCACCGGTATTCGAATCTGACACGCACGGCTATAACACCAGAGATTACACC
>OMCT01000045.1_pt1 | contig 91308 bp, 64 predicted proteins | sample 1674301 | NCBI WGS metagenome assembly OMCT01 (sample SAMEA103958158, study PRJEB25191) | human gut metagenome
AGTTCCGCTGAACTCCAACCTTTGTTAACCTTAAATCTAATACTATGAAAAACACAGTACAAAAGTATTTATTTTATTTGAAACAGCAAAACCTAAGACTAAAAAAGAATGCTTTACAACATACATTAACCAAACCCTATTTACCGATTAAATCCCTTAACAAATACAGCCTCAACCTTAAAAAAATCAAGAACGAAACTGCATTATCATATTACCTCTCCCAACCATCGATTACTTTTGTCTAAAAATCATACACCCCATGTCAAAAATTTAGACACTCACAAAAATTAGAAAAACCGTATACATCTATAAATCAACATCTTGAGAAGATGGCACGAAAATTGTATCGTCATTTGCAGTAAAAACAAAACCAAATACAGAAAAATGAAAACTTACTTTACCTTTTTACAGCGCAACAAGCTTTTTACCTTTGTCAATGTCATTGGACTAAGCATCTCGCTCATGTTTCTTCTGCTGATTACCCACATGGTAACCCGACAACTCACCGTAGACAAAGACATGAAAGATGCAGACCGGACTTATGTACTGGCTAATGAGATATGGGCAGGAGGTCACATCTTGCTGGGTGACAAACTACAAAGCCGTTATCCGGAAATAGAAGACTGGTGTGCCGTAAGCGGTTCCTATGAACAGTTTGTCAGAACTAACGACCAGCCGGTTAATATACAAATGATGTTTGTCCGCGAAAACTTCTTCCAGTTCTTCGACTTCCATCTGCTGGAAGGGAATCCGGAAACCTTGCTGGCCAATGAGAACAACATCGTACTGACACGTTCCTGTGCCATCAAACTGTTCGGAACGGAGCATGCGTTAGGGAAAACACTTATTGAACAAGCATTCGGTGACCGACGCTGTACAGTAAGTGGCATCATTGAAGACATTGATAATTCTATTTTTCCTTCCAATATTGAAGCATTCAGCCTTCATAAGAATGTGCGATACGTTAATTGGAGTGCCAGCGAAGAAAATACCCAGTTGGGCAATGCCGCCAGCTGCATCTTCTTCCTGCGTTTCCATCCGAACGTCAACCCCAACGACAAAGCCGATGACATTGCCCGCTTCTTCAAAGAATTCTTCTGGATTTACCAGTATGATTCCGTTAAAGAAGTATTATTCATCCCCATACACGAGTTTTACTTCTCCGATACACTGGCCGCCGGAGCCATACTCAACCAATATAGCCTGAAAGTGGTACTTATTTTCCTGACCATCGGCGTCTTGATTCTGTTTATGGCCATCTTCAACTATACCAGCATGAGCATTGCCCAGACCAGCTACCGGGCAAAGGAAATGGCTACCCGACGCCTGTTAGGTTCCTCCAAGAAAAGCATCTTCTGGCGCATGATTGCCGAATCGTTCCTGCTGACCACGCTGGCCTTTGTGATTGGTTTTCTGCTGGCCAAGGCTGCAGAACCTACAGCCATGGAACTACTTCATACACGGCTTGACATTGTGGGTGACTTAAATCCCGTTACCCTATTGTGCTACCTGCTTCTGATTACCGTACTTTCCTTGCTCTCCGGATTCGTACCTGCCACCCTGCTGTCACAATACAATCCGCTGGACATCGTAAAAGGTACCTTCCGCCGCAAGACCAAGACTTTATACCTCCGTCTGCTAAACATTGTACAAAACGGACTCACCATCGCCATGCTAGGATGTGCCATTTACCTGAGTGTACAGATTTACCGCATCCTGCATGCCCCATTAGGGTATGAATACGGTCATGTCATCCACTACCCGCCTATGGTCAGCGACCAGAAACTTCAGCTTTTCCGCCAGGAAGCCCAGAAACTTCCTTTCGTAAAACGTGTCAGTTTTGCACAAGGTACTCCCATTGACGGCGGAAACAATGATAGCATGTACTTCACATCGGATGACAGTACCAAAGACCTAAGCTTCCAGACTTTTGTGGTGGACTCTGCCTTCATCGACATCTTCCATATCCAAATTACGGAAGACCGCCATGCAGGATACAATCCAAAAAATTTCTTTGTAAGCCAGTCGGCCATGAAAGACTTACGTCAGTTGGGATTTACAGACATTGTAAGAAGTGACCGTGGGGGCTATACCATGAACGTGGTTGGAGAATTCAAAGACTTTCAGATTCGCTCTCTGCTTATGAAAGATCCTCATCCGCTGCGCATGCAAATTGCTCCATCCGACAGCATCAGCCCATGGAACATCCTGGTAGAAGTACGCGATGAACAACCCGAAGCTTATAAAAAGCAACTGGACCAGCTCTATTCCAAGATAATAGACGGATACCCGTTTGATTCAGAATGGTATGACGCACTGGTACAGAAAATATATGAAGACATTACCCGTATGAATCATCTGATTCTTATCTTCACCTGCGCAGCACTGGTTATCTCCCTGTTAGGACTTACCGCCATGAGTATCTACTTCATCGCACAACGTAAACGAGACATCGCCGTACGCAAGGTATTCGGTTCCGACAGCCGCAGTGAAATGCTCCGGCTAATGAAATTTTCTTCCGCATCACTAGCGGTCAGTCTGATCATCGGCCTCCCGCTGATGTATATCGGCATTCAGCAGATAGACAAGATTGTGACCTACGAAAGCAGTTTCCCCTGGTGGGTACCGGTTGCCGCTTTCCTGATTGTAGCCCTCATCTCACTGGCCTCCGTCTGGCTAATCAGCCGAAAAGCCGTACGGGAAAATCCAGTACTGAATCTGAAAACAGAATAGTCTTTATCAACTCAGAAACATAAAAAATGAAAATATGAAAACCATCCTACGAAATCTATTCTATACGCTGAAACGCTTCCAGAGCGCCTCTGTGCTGAACCTGATGGGACTTTCGGCTGCCTTTGCCGCCTTCGTCCTGCTTATGATGAAGGTGAGCTACGAACGCGATTTCGATACCTGCTATCCCCATACCGACCGCCTGGTCATGCTGAATCTGGCACAACCTCAAGGGGAGAATTATGTCAGTACACTCCCCCGAGGCCCTATCGATTACCTCATCCAGCAAGTACCGGGCATCGAATATGGCACCATCTATTCCCCGGCCTGGCAGAAGCAGGCTTTCTACACCGACCCCAAAAATCCGCAATACTTCTACGAGGAACCCTGGGCCGTGTATCCCGACTTCGGAAAAATTATCGGACTGAAGTTCGTGGAAGGCAGTGACCAGGAAATGAACCGACCGGAAAGTGTCATCGTATCCGAAAGCTATGCCCGTAAACTATTCCCGAATGGAGATGCCTTAGGTTCCTATCTGTACACAGATACTCCAGACTGGCGAAATCCGGAAGCCACCAAATTCCGGATATGCGGTATTTTTGAAGACCTGCCGGAAAACTGCCAGTTCAAAAATGACCTCTTTGTTCCGATGGGAAAACTTCAGGAGAACGACTGGGGCAGCCAGAACTTTTTTGCATTCTTCTTGCTGAAACCAGGAGTCAGTGTGGAAGAAGTCAACCAGCAGATTGCAGCTACAGAAGCCAACAAACGACTGTTTACCGGTGATCAAGGCACCCAGAAACTCTATGTTCTCCCGATACAGAAACTGTATTATGACATGTATTCTCCCTACTACTTCAAGACAGGCAGTCGCAGCACCATGACCCTGCTGGTAAGTATCGGGTTCCTGATTATTCTTATCGCCTGCATCAACCTTATCAATTTCAGCACGGCACTGGCTCCGGTGCGCATGCGCAGCATCAATACCCAGAAAGTGCTGGGAAGCACCAACGGAGAACTGCGCCGTGCCCTGGTAGCCGAATCGGTGAGCATTGTATTGATAGGCTGGCTATTATCATTAGGTATTGTCGCAGCCCTGATACGACTGAACGTATTATCCTTTATGGGTTTCACTCCTTCCCTGCTCGTTTACTGGAAATACGTGCTTTACACCGGAGTAATTGCCCTGCTTACCGGTATCGTGGCCGGACTGTATCCATCATGGTACATGACCTCTTTCCCTCCCGCCCTTGTATTGAAAGGGAACTATGCCCTGAGCGGAAAAGGGAAACGGCTTCGTACGGTACTCATCGGTTTCCAGTATATCGTTTCGTTTGCCCTAATTGTGACCGCAGCTTTTATTTTCCTGCAGAACCGATTCATGCGAAACCATGAACTGGGCATCGACAAAGACCAGATACTAGTTGCTTCCCTCCCCCAAATGCCTTATCACAGCAGTCCGTACCGCAAATTCGACAGTCAGCTGAAAAGTTTTGCTGAAATCGACGACATCGCCTACGCCAAATGGGAGTTAGGAGCCACCGAGGGATATACACAGTATACCTTCCGCTACAAAGGAAACAACTACGGACATCAGTATATTGACGTCACAACGAACTTCTGCCGGGTCATGGGAATGCACATTCTGTCGGGAAGCGACTTCCTGCCCAGCGATTCCATCTACACCTCCCAGTTAAACTTTATCGCCACGCAGGACCTTCAGGAAGAAAGCAGTATCCCGGCAGGAGAAACACTCGACTTTTTCCCATGGGGAATGAGCGCCACGCTCAAAGGATATGTGAACAACGTGCAGTTTACATCACTCAAAACAGGCTCCGTCCCCTATATTTTCTGTCCCAACGGTATCTACAGCAACAATGTGCTACCATTTGCCTACATCCGCGTAAAGGCCGGAAGTAATATGGACAGCGCACTGCAGCATATCCGTCAAACAATGAGTGAATGCTTTACGGGTTATCCCACAGAAGTGAAATTTTACGACCAGATATACGGCCAGCTTTACCAAAAAGAAACAAACCAGCAAAAGATAATCACCTGGTTCAGTCTGCTTGCCATTCTGATTTCACTGGTAGGAGTGTTTGGACTGATTATTTTTGAAGCGGCACACCGCCGTAAGGAAATCGGGGTACGAAAAGTGTATGGAGCCTCCACGGGACAAATTCTCTGGATGTTTGGCCGCTCCTACCTCACACTGTCCATCGTCTGCTCACTCCTGGCCAGTCCCATCGCCTGGTATGCCATATCGGAATGGCTGAAACAGTTCAATGAGAAAATTCCTATTTTTCCATGGGTATTTCTGATTACATGCGTCATAATCAGTCTGATTACACTGATTACCATTACTATACAGAATTACCGGACGGCTCGTAACAACCCTGTAAACAGCTTGAAATCAGAATAAATACAAGAGAAATAGCCTGGAAAAAGGCATAAAAAAAGGAGTTCCGCTGAACTCCAACCTTTGTTAACCTTAAATCTAATACTATGAAAAACACAGTACAAAAGTATTTATTTTATTTGAAACAGCAAAACGTAAGGTCTAAAAAGAATGTTTTACAACATACATTAACCACAAAGCCCTGGATGATAAAACCCATTAACAAAATCGAGTTCAAATATAAAAAAAGACTATCAGAAGCGGCCGCCTGTCAACAGTCGGCCAGTTTGTAAGTCCGGAAGCGTTTCCCTTTCTTAAGTTTGAACACCAGTTCCCTCCGGTCCTTATGGAAAAAGCGGTCGTGAATATTCACGCCAAACTCACACGTTTCTCCTTTTTTCATATTAGGAAGATGAATCCGGCATATTCTTTTCTTTTTATAGAACAAATAGAAACAGGTTTTACGCATCACCTTTTCTCCCTCATTGCTGATTTTCATTTTCAGACGTTTTCCATCGTGCATCGCACAAAATACCGGAGGATAAATCACCATTTCCTTCAGTACATCATCGCTGTCATTAGACTCCACCAGTCGCAGGCATTCATTATCCGATACAGACTGGGCACAAACTTGTCCGATAAAGAAAATCCACACACATACGATTCCTATGATTCTATAATACTTCATAACCCAATACCTCCTTTATTATACCCATAGCATCTAAAGTTACAAAAAGATTCAATTGCCTTGCATAAATGAAAGGTTTATTTCACAAATAAAGAATAAAAGGCCAGTTTCAGGATAAATCATACCATAAAGCACGCGACCTGACACACCGTTATAGTATGCCAGGCCCCCTACTGAAATTTGCAATTCTTACTTATTTTTCTTCCATTGTTCTTTTTCTATCAAATAAGAGATAACAAGGCCCAAACCTCCTCCCAACAGAACGCACGCTCCATAAATTATAGAAACGGCCTCTTTTACGGTATAAGGGTAATTATCAGACAAGTAATCCGGTTGGGTGGTACATGTCAACACGTATCCTACCAAAAGTCCTGCCCCCAATCCAAGCAGCAAACATCCTATACGCAGTCCTCCAAACGAATACAAGCTGGGACGATACATAATGCCGTTCTTAAAGGTTTCCGGCGTCAGTTTGTCGCCCATCTTTTCAATCAGCATCATCCGCTCCCTTCTTCCGGCAAACAGTTCAAACAATTTATAAATCACTCCAAAAACAATTGCCACATTGGCCACAATCATCAATTCTTCCATTTTATTCGGTTTTTAATTTGTTACTTTGCCCTTTAGACGCAACCCATACAGAAAGGTTACACTTTTACCGAGAAAAATATTTTTCTAATTTCAGTGTAACCTTTTACTTTGCTCTGCGTCTAAAGAGCATCATGAATCACGAGGAACTACATATCATAGCATCTATCCTGAGCGGACGAACCGAACAGTTCGCCTATTTTCTCGATACCTACGGGCCACAGGTTTTCCACCTGATAGTCCGCATGGTAGGCTCACCGGAAGATGCGGAAGAACTGACACAAGACTGTTTTATGAAAGCCTTCACCCACCTTTCCTCGTTTCATGGAGACAGCAGTTTCTCTACCTGGATTTACCGCATTGCCTACAATGAAGCGACTTCCGCACTCCGGAAAAAAGATAAAGAACTGCTTTCATTCGACGACCGGATATGGAACAGTCTTTCAGATAAAGAAATAGATGAGGAGCTGGATACCGAAAACGAAATGCAAATTCAGAAACTGCAGCAGGCACTCACCCAGCTCAAGCCCGATGAGCAGGCACTGGTCACTCTGTTCTATGAAGAAGAAAAAAACATAGAAGAAATAGCCTATATCTTTCACCTGACAGAAAGCAACGTAAAAGTAAAGCTGCACCGCATCCGAAAAAAGTTATGTAACTTAATGAAAGAGGAGATTTAAGCCATGAGAACAACAGATAAAGGACTTCAGAAAGCCATAAAAAGGCAGCCCCATTACGAGCTGCCCAGTAATTTCAGTTACCGTATGCTACAAAAGATACAAAAGGAAAGTATCTTACGCGAAAAACGGCAGGAAAAAAGAATGTTCATTCTCTTCCTTATCTTCGCCATACTCAGCGGGGGAAGTTGCATCGGTTTTTTTATATGGAAATACGGAACAACCTTCATCAGCTATTGGCACACCTGTAAGGAAATACTTCCAGACTCCCATACGCTCCTTTTCTACCTGCCCACCCTCTGCGCCCTCTGTCTGTTATACTTCTTCGACCGATGGCTACGAAAGAAAATGCATAAAACAGTTTAAAAACTGTACCATACTAAAAAGGGCGAACATCATCCGAAGTTCGCCCTTCCCATTTTTATATCAATCAGAAATCTTATTTCCGATAGCTTTCCAATTCTTCTGCCTGGAACTTACGGATGAAGTTGAAATGCTTTTCTACTTCAGATTCAGCGTAGTTCACATACACATTCAGTGACTTACCGAACATGTCAGGAGCCTTTGTCGCATCCTGCAAGAGCAGATGGCTCATCACGCACACAGCTGCCATCTCATACAAACGACGAGATACCAGATCCAGCAATTCCTGGTTCTGTGCCTCTTTCACTGCATTGGTACATGCTTCCAGCTTACGAGTCATATCCTTGATACGATTCATATAACCTTCAAATTCCGGAGCACAAGGAATCAGTTCATATTCATGCAAAGTAGCCGCATACGAACCGTTTGTTACGTAACGGATGGCAGCTACTGTCTGCAACTGGGTAGTACCTTCATAGATGCTGGTGATACGGGCATCACGATAAATACGCTGACAAGCATATTCCATCATGAAACCTGAACCGCCGTGTACCTGGATACAGTCGTATGCATTCTGGTTGGCATATTCAGAATTCATACCTTTTGCCAGCGGAGTAAAGCTGTCGGCCAGTTTTGCATAACGTTTCTGTTCCTGACGTTCTTCCGGAGTCAGCTTGCGTTCACGGGCAATGTCATCCAAGGCTTTGTAGATGTCCACGTAACGAGAAGTCTGATACAACAACGCACGGCCTGCATCCAGTTTTGCCTTGATGGTAGCCAGCATGTCATACACAGCCGGGAATTCGATAATTGCCTTGCCGAACTGCTTACGGTCTTTTGCGTACGCCAGAGCCTCATCATAAGCAGCCTGGCTCAAACCTACAGACTGAGCGGCAATACCCAGGCGGGCACCGTTCATCAACGCCATGACGTATTTAATCAAACCTAACTTGCGTTCACCGCAAAGTTCAGCCTTCGCATTCTTGTAAACCAGCTCACAAGTAGGGGAGCCATGGATACCCAACTTGTTTTCAATACGGCGTACGTCTACTCCACCGTCATTCTTGTCATAGATAAACATGGACAATCCACGACCGTCGTGTGTACCTTCTTCCGAACGTGCCAGAACCAGGTGAAGGTTGGCATCACCGTTCGTAATGAAACGTTTCACACCGTTCAGGCGCCAGCAGCTGTTGGCTTCATCGTATGTAGCTTTCAGCATCACACTCTGAAGGTCGGAACCTGCATCCGGTTCAGTCAAGTCCATTGACATGGTTTCACCGGCACAGATACGCGGAATGAAACGGCTGTGCTGGTCTTCGTTGCCGAATTCGTATAATGTTTCAATACAGTCCTGCAATGACCATATGTTGCCGAAACCGGCGTCAGCCTGTGCCACGATCTCAGCGCACATGGTATACGGAGTGATCGGGAAATTCAAACCACCGTAACGGCGCGGCATAGTCATACCGTTCAGTCCGGCTTTCACCATTGCATCCAGGTTAACCTTTGTACCGGAAGCGTATTCCACGCGACCGTTTGCACAGTGCGGACCTTCTTCGTCCACTCCTTCTGCATTGGCAGCAATCACTTCGCCCGTAATTTCACCGGTAATTTCCAATACTTTATCGTAAGAGTCAACTGCATCCGCATAGTCCTGCGGTGCGTAGTCATACTCGTCTTTATCTCTGTAATCGCGTTCTTTCAACTGACAGATACGCTCCATCATCGGATTGTTCAAGTGGAACTTGAGTTCCGGATGTTCTGTATAAAAGTTTGCCATTTTTATTGTTTTTTTGTTGTTGTCTTAGGTTTTGGTAGTTTGAAGTTCAAAGGAAGTACATATCCCATCGATATAAACTCCCCGTAAGCCACAGCGGGCTGCCATTCTATTTTTTTCAAGTCTTCTTCCACAAGCCGTACAGCTTCCTGACGCAAGAAATAGTTTTCCGAACTTTGGGGAAGTATATAATACTTTCCAAGACGTCCTTTCTTGTCGAAAACAAGCCGAACCATCACTTGCCCTTCTATTTTCTGTTCCCATGCAGCCTGCGGGTAATGAAGATGTTCACGGATGAAAACCCGTAATCCATATTCTCCACCAGGAAAACCAACGGCCCTGTCGGAAGGATAGAAAGGAACCTCTTTACCGTCCACATTATAAACATGACCGTCCAGCAGCTTTCCTTCCTCATAGTTTTCTGTTCTCCAAACAGAACCGTTGGGATAATACATTGTCAGTTCACCGTCACGCTTCCCTTTACTGAACCAGCACACATATTTCAACTTCCCGTTCTTGTAGAAACGACGCATCTCTCCTTCACGATGCCCATTTTCAAAATCAGCGGTAACGGCAGGCTCGCCGTTCGCGTAGTAAGAAATGGATTTTCCGTTCTGGACACATTGCTTCGGATTACTTACAAAGGTCGAAAAGCGGCGCAAATTCAGAAGGGTATCCCCCATATTATAAAACTTGACCTCAATTTCATTCTCACCAAGTTTCTCGGGAATGCAATACCTTATGGCTTCTTTCACATTCTCTGTCCATCGACCTTTTTTGTCTAAGTAGACAGTATCTTGTGAAAAGGCAGAAAAAGCCTGCGAAGACAAGAATAATATAAATAGCAACCTGCGCTTCATGACCAAAACATTTGCTTTACTTGCTGTTCTTCTTATAATATTTAATCATTTTCGGAATCACTTCCTCCACCGTTCCGTTGATCACGTAGTCGGCGATGGAATTGATAGGCGCATTCGGATCACTGTTAACGGAAATGATGATACCTGCATCCTGCATACCGGCAATGTGCTGAATCTGTCCGGAAATACCACAGGCGATGTACAGTTTAGGATGTACCGTTACCCCTGTCTGACCAATCTGACGGTCGTGGTCGCAGAAACCGGCATCTACTGCCGCACGACTGGCACCCACTTCTGCATGAAGTTCCTTGGCCAGTTCAAACAACATATCAAAACCTTCCTTGCTGCCCATGCCGTAACCACCGGCAATTACAATCGGAGCACCTTTCAGGTTGTGTTTAGCCTTTTCTACGTGACGGTCGATTACTTTCACTACGTAATCAGTTTCAGGCACGTACTTCGCTACATCGTGACGAATCACTTCACCCTGATAATTGGCATCTACGATTTCTTTCTTCATCACACCTTCACGTACGGTAGCCATCTGCGGACGATGTTCCGGATTGATGATGGTAGCCACAATGTTACCACCGAAGGCCGGACGAATCTGATACAGCAGGTTTTCATAGGTGATACCGTTTTTCTTGTCTTCATGGTTACCGATTTCCAGCTGCGTACAGTCGGCAGTCAAACCACTTGTCAGTGCGGAAGACACGCGCGGACCCAGGTCACGACCAATTACGGTAGCCCCCATCAGGCAAATCTGCGGTTTTTCCTCCTTGAACAAGTTGACAAGAATAGAAGTATGAGGAAGTGAAGTATAAGGGAACAAGCCCGGAGCATCGAACACATGTACACGGTCTACTCCGTATGGCAACACTTGTTTTTCTACATCTGCAAGGTCTGTACCGGCACAGATAGTTTCCAGCTGGCATCCCAGCTGAGTGGCCAACTTACGACCTTTGGTTAAAAGTTCGAGACTGACATCGGCCACATGCGCGCCTTCCATCTCACAATATACAAATACGTTATTCATAGTCTTTATCCGATAGTATGGTTAGCCAACAGTTCAACAATCAAGTTTTCTACATCTGCATCGCTGCCGGTAAGTGTCTTGCTTTCCTTTGCCTGAAAGATGATGTTCTCAATCTTCTTTACCTTTGTAGGCGAACCCGACAGACCGCACTGTTTCGTGTCACCGTTCACATCGGCTACGCTCCATTCCGTGATGTTCAGATAAGGACGGCTTTCATACAAAGAAGCGTATGGCAGTTCAGCCCCGTCTTTGGTAATGGCAGCCTTTTCCTGTCCACCCAGCGCACGTTTGTACTTCTGCACCAGCTTCGCATTGCGCGGACGGCAAGGAGCGGCACTGCCGTTTACAGTCAATACAATCGGAAGCGGAGCCTCAACAGTTTCCACGCCTCCGTCGATATGGCGTTTCACGCGGATACGTCCGTCTTTTACCTCCTGAATTTCTTCTACGTAAGTCACCTGAGGCAATCCCAGTTTTTCCGCCACCTGAGGTCCTACCTGTGCGGTATCACCGTCGATAGCCTGGCGTCCGCCCACGATGATGTCGTATGCTCCAATCTTGCGGATAGCGGTAGCCAGCGCATACGAAGTAGCCAGCGTATCTGCCCCGGCAAACGCACGGTCTGTCAGCAGATAACCGTTATCAGCTCCCCGGTATAATCCTTCACGGATAATTTCAGCGGCACGGCCCGGACCCATTGTCAGGATAGTCACAGTAGAACCAGGATGTGTGTCTTTCAATCTGAGTGCCTGTTCCAAGGCATTCAAATCTTCCGGATTAAAAATCGCCGGAAGTGCTGCACGGTTAATTGTACCGTCAGCATTCATGGCATCTTTTCCCACACAGCGTGTATCGGGAACTTGTTTAGCCAATACTACAATTTTCAAACTCATTAGATTCTTTATTTTGGTATTAGTAAATTCTTGTCGGCAAATTTAATGAAAGCATTTGTTCCGCAAAAAGATATAAAGAAAATAAATGTTTTAGAGGGTATATTTCCATTTTGCAAACTCTAAGAACTTGTTTATCTTTGACTCCCGAAAAAGACTTTTATAAAATATGAATACAATGAATCAGGAAACTGCGCAACTTCTCCAGCAAATAGGAATTGAGAAATCTGATTTGAGCTGGACCACACAAGTTGTACTCATTTTAGCCATTTTACTGGTATCTTATCTTACCACACTGATTTTCCGCCACCTCATCATGCCAGCCGTACGAAAGATTACAGCCCGCACCAAAGCCACGTGGGACGACTATCTGTTCAATGACAAGATGATGAAAGCCTCTTGCCGGATGATTCCACCTATCACCTGGTACATCCTGCTCCCTTTTGCCTTTGATGACAAATCAGCCTATCTGCTTCAAATCTTACTGAAAATCTGTCTGATTTATCTCATCATCACGGCCCTCATGCTGATTAAATGCTTCCTTGACTCCCTCTATGAAATATCCAGCGAGCATGAAGCGTTAAAAAACCGACCGCTCAAAGGTATTTACCAGATGATAAACCTGATATCGATAGGAGTAGGTATCATTCTCATCATCAGCGTCCTGATTGACCGTAACGCCACTGCTATCCTGACCGGACTCGGTGCCTCGGCCGCCATCCTGATGTTGATTTTCAAGGACAGTATTCTGGGATTAGTGGCCGGCATACAGCTTTCGGCCAACGACATGCTTCGCCCGGGCGACTGGATTACCATGACCAAATACGGTGCCGACGGTTACGTGATTGAAGTGTCACTGACTACCGTAAAAGTACAGAACTTCGACAAGACCATCACCACCATTCCTCCCTACGCACTGGTCAGCGATTCCTTCCAAAACTGGAGGGGCATGCGCGAATGTGGAGGCCGCCGCATCAAACGCTCGCTGTTCATTGACATGACTACCGTGCATTTCTGTACACCGGAGGAAGTGAACCAATTCGTACAAAAAGGATGGATAACTGCTCCAACCGAAGGAAATGAACCACCCGTCAACCTGCACGTGTTCCGCGAGTATGCCCTCAAATACATCAGCAACCATCCTGAAGTGAATCACAACCTGATGCAGATGGTCCGCCAGTTGCAGCCCACCACCGAAGGTATCCCCGTAGAAATCTACTGTTTCTCGAACACCCCCGACTGGATTCCTTACGAAACTTTGCAGGGAGAAATCTTTGACCACCTGATAGCCATGATACCGGAATTCGGCCTGCATATCTTCCAGCGCCCGGCCGGAACCGATTTTCAACCCAATGAGAAAAATGAATTTATAACTTCAAAATAAAAAACAATGGAAACAGGACTTACATACAGCAGCACCGTACAGGTAAATTCCACCAACACCGCCTTAGCACTCGGCTCAGGAGATATGGAAGTGTTTGCTACTCCCGCACTGGTAGCCTTGATGGAAAACGCTGCCATGAATGCCGTAAAACCCGTACTCCCGGAAGGCTCTACTACCGTGGGTGCCATGATACAGACCTCGCACCTCAAACCCTCCGGTCTGAACGAAGAAGTGACAGCTACCGCGGAACTCACAGAAATAGAAGGCCGTAAACTAACCTTCAAAGTTAGTGCAACCGACAGCAAAGGGCTGGTGGGAGAAGGTACTCACATCCGCTACATTGTGGACAGGGAACGTTTCTTGAGCAAACTTTAACAGCACACAATCGTCTACCATAGATTTATAGACAGACAACTGCATCAACGGTAGAACTCTAAAACATCATTTACGTTTTCCATTCTGCATCCCTAAGTTTTCCGATGCGGAAACCTATAGATGCAGAATGGGAAACATAAGTTTCCGCAAAAGAAAACATAAAAAACAAAAGTCGAAATACCACTTATCTCCTTCGCATTTTTTCAATTAGCGTAAAAGTGTTTTTCCCTCATCCTCTTTATGTCATTTAACACAGAAAAAAAGAATCCCTGAAACAAGGATATTTCACTTGCTTCAGGGATTTTTTCATATACATATTATTACTATTACACAATTACCAGTGCAATCAGCTGAATAAACAATATCAGGAATACCATAGCAATAGGATATACTGTAGCGTATGCCACTCCCGGAATGTTACTGTCTGTCATCGAATCGGCAGCAGCCAGACCAGGCGTACTGGTCATACCGCCGGTAATGGTACCTAACAAGTCGAGCAGGCTTACTTTGAAGACCCATCGGCCCACTATGGCAGCCAACAGCATGGGTACCAATGTAACCAACGCTCCGACTCCGAAAAGCAGAAAACCACTTTCCTGGAAGGTGGCCACCAAGGTCTTTCCGGCTGAGGTTCCTACCTCTGCCAGGAACAGCAACAAGCCCAACTGACGCAACAACTGATTGGCCGGACCTGACATGGACCACATAATCGGACCTGTCTTACCAATGGCGCTCAGGAACAATGCCATCATCAGCACCCCTCCGGTCAGCCCCGGAGAGAAAGTCATGCCACCTCCGAAAGAGATATGCAGTTTTCCGAACAATACGCCCAACACAATACCCATAGCTATCGGGAAGAAGTCTGTATCCGACAAACGCTTTACATCATTTCCCAACAAACGGGCTACTGCCTGGATACCTTCCTTCTCGCCTACTACCATCAGCTTGTCACCAAACTTCAGTGCCAGCTCCGGTGAGGGAGACAAGTCAATACCGCTTCGGCGTACACGAGTAACCGTACAGCCAAAGTTCTTCTGCAGGTTCAGTTCACCCAACTGCTTGTTAATCATATCTTTCTTGGTGAGCAACAAAGATTCAATGGTCTGTGTATGGCTCAACGGGAGTTCACCTTCTTCACGTTCACCCAACATCAGCGCCAAACTGTTCAATGAATTCTCGCTGCCCACAGCCTGAATGCAATCACCTTCCTGCAACACGGTATGAGCTTTAGGAATCAGAATCTCTTCTCCCTGTTTCAAGCGTGAAATCACAGCCCCTGTCATGGCACGTATGTTCAACTGGCTTAACGTACGACCAAATACAGCCGGATTTGTCACCCGGAACAAGCAAGTGCTCAGTTCAGGGAACTGGCTGCGCCGTTCCTTCTCCAGCCTGCGTGCTTCTTCATTCAAGTCTATTCCCATCAATTTAGGAAGCAACTTCACAAAAAGAATCACCCCAATCACCCCAAACGGATAAGCAATACCGTAAGCAATGGAAGCCAACGGCGACTGGGTACTGTCAATGGCTACCGCCAAACCAGGTGTACTGGTCAAGGCACCGGCAATCAGGCCCACGATACTTGGCGTATCGATGTCAAAAAGATATTTCATTCCGACCCCTGTCAGGCAGGCAGAAGCCACTATCAGCAGCGTAATCAGAATCAAGGTTTTTCCCTTGCTCCGGAACGAATGGAAGAAACCCGGACCGGCCTGAATACCAATCGTAAAGATAAACAACACCAGCCCGAAGGTTCCCAGTTCCTTTGGAATGGATACCCCCCAATGCCCGAAGGCAAGAGCAATGAAAATCACGGCAGACACATCGAGCGATAGGCCCATCACTTTGATACGTCCGAGCATAAAGCCCAAGGCTACAATCAAGAAAATTGCAAAATACGAAGTTTGCAGTAAGTCTGTCAACATGGTTAATAAAGATAAATGAATAAAACTGGGATAAAGATAAGCAAATTTTACGGATTTCCCCAACTGGCTGCTATCATATCCCTGAAAGGCTTATTCATTTAAAGACAAATCCTTACTCAAAATCATCCTCACCGCACGGAATTTAGGAGTGACCTCAGATTTTCCACGCATAATCTTCACTTCCCATTCTGAAGCTTTCCACAATTCTTTCGGCAATAACAATGTATGTAACGTATTTTTCCCTTGAACAGAGCCTATCTTCACTCCATTTACATACACGTCTGCATCTCTTGCTGCGTCAGAGAAAGATTCGATTCTCACGGCATTGACCGGCTTTCCCTTGGACTTCATTTTATAAGCAAACCATTCGCGGGTTTCACGCCAGGGTGTTCCCTGCTCACTGCCTATCAGCGAGTTTTCCATTTCTACAAAGTGGTCGCTTTCCGGCTGTTGCTCACCACACATCACCATGTCGGCCGTAGCCTGCTCCAATTGGGCACGTTCTTTCTCCACTTCAGCAAGTTCTTTCTGCCGCTGTCCGAGTTCCTCCTTAGACACAAGTTCCCAATAAATCATGTACCGGCACTCGTGTGTCTGATAGAAAGGTTTCAGTTTCATTCCCTCATATCTGGAAGGATACACTCCAGTCAACGCAAACTCCAACTTATCAGGAGATACTTTCTTCAGGTTGCTCAAAAGATTATTTTCTTCTCCCACAATCACAGGCATGTTCTGCAAAGGCAATTGAGGCCCTGAAGCGATATGACCACCGCGACTGTCGTCCGCAAACTGGCCGTCCAGTCTTTCTTTTCCCATATCGGCTGCCAGCACAATAGGCCCATACATAAATGAATAATAAGAGGACTTGTCCGGAAGTTGCACTGCACGCAAAGTCATGGGCAATGTCATTTCAATGGCATCGCCATCCTGCCACTTTCTCTCTATGGTGTAATAACCATCCGTCAAAGTTGCCTCTGCCTTCTTTCCGTTCACTGCAAAAGCCACCTTTGACTTGTCTATCCATTCCGGACAACGGAAGCTCACTTTCATCTTTTTGGACTTATCTGTATGTAATACCATTCGAGTGCTTTCCTTTTCCGGGAAAGACGTTTCCTGCGTGAAGGTCATGCCATATTCTTTCCATTCCAACACAGAAGGAATAAACATATTGACAATCAGCTCGCCCTTACGTGATGCATATATCATCTCCCCGTACTTTGCATGGTTCTCCATTCCCGATCCCACACAACACCAGAAACAGCTTTGAGGCTGTGAATATACCCTGTAATGTCCTGAACGCATGGGAGTGAAATACACCAATCCTCCCTGCACCGGATTCTGGCTTGACAAGATATGATTATACAAAGCACGCTCATAATAATCCATATACGCCATATCACCCGAAGTCTGATAGAGCATCTTTGTCAGACGAAGCATATTATAGGTATTGCAGGTTTCTGGACCCTGCTCACTGGTCATCATACTCGAAAAGTCATCTGCTTTATGGAAATGTTCTCTAACGCTATTTCCCCCGATAGATACACTCCGATTGTTTACGACCGTATGCCAGAAGAAATCGGAAGCATCACTCCAAGCTTTTTCTCCATCAAGGTCGGCAATTCGTTTAAAACCGATTACTTTCGGAATCTGCGTATTGGCATGCATACCGGTAAGCTGGTCTTTTTTCTCAAGAAGAGGATTCAATACAACTCTATGTGAAAAACGTTTTGCCAGGTCAAGGTATTTTTTCTCTCCGGTCAGGCCGTATACATCGGCAAAGATTTCATTCAGTCCTCCATGTTCGCTCCGGAGCATATCCTGAATCTGTTCGTCAGTCAGTGCGGAAACCGTATTCAGCATCCAGTCTGTCAAGGCTATCAGCATCCCTTTCGCTTCTTCCTTACCGGCTATCACATAGGCATCGCGCAAACCCGCATACGTTTTATGGATATTATATAAAGGTACCCATCTATTATTGAGCCCGAAAGGATTGGCATCGATTTTTCCATTCTTTATTTCATTCCAGATAGCTTTCCCGTTCGGAACTCCACAAAGATAGCCATTGCCTGAAGCCTCCTGACAACGTTTCATTTCAGAAAGGAAATAATCCAGGCGTTTCCCGATTTCCTCATCACCCGTAGAAGCATACATATAAGATAAAGCCGAAAGATAATGCCCTCCTATATGCCCGTCGAGTCCGGTATTTTCCCAGTTCGGATAGTTTTCAGCCTTGGGCTGTAAACCTGCTTCCTTCATATAAGGAGCCAGTAATCTGTCCGGATCGAGTCCTAACAGATAACAAATATCCATACTTTCTGCATGCTTGAACGGTCCGGAAATCAACCGAACATCCGTAATGGGAAATGTATTGATTTTCTGAGGCAGTCCTGCGCCCATACAAACAGAGGATGCCCAAAGCATCCAACCTAAAAGATACCCTTTTCTCATGTTTTTCGTCTCTTATTGTTTATAGTTAACTTATCTGCTGCAAATATAACAATAAGTGTATAACATACAATCTACATCGTCCCTAAATAGTGCATAAAACGAAGTAATTCAGGTATCTTTTATTTCATGACTATTTCCCTATAGCTCACTTATATACTCGTAAAGCTTTTTATAAAACGCATGCTTGGTCAATGTGGAGGCATCGCCCAGAATAATCAGTTTCATACGGGCACGGGTGATGGCTACGTTCATGCGGCGCAGGTCATTGAGGAAACCAATCTGACCGTCTTCATTGGCACGTACCAGACTGATAAGAATCACATCACGCTCCTGCCCCTGAAAGCCGTCCACCGTATTGATGGTAATCAAGGAGCGATAAGGCTTGAAAAACGCATCTTTCCTTACCAGCTGACGCAAATACTGCACCTGAGCCTTATAAGGAGAAATCAGTCCTACATCAATCCGTTCTTCTAAAAAGCGTTCCCGACCGATTTTCGTGATGTACTCCTTTAACTGACCGATGGACAATTCAGCCTCCGGTTTATTGATTCGTCCGTAGTTTTCACCTACAAATTCTTCGTTGCAGTCCATTCCTTCCGTATTTACCCATTCTATTGGCGTATCAAAATCCAGAATACTACGGTATTTCACTTCAGGAGCTGACTGCAACATTCCTCCATAAAACCAGTCGGACGAGAAACGCATAATTTCGTCGTTCATACGATACTGTACCTTCAGCAAGGATACCACCTCCGGCTTGTTTTTCACGATGGCCTGCATCAATGTATGCCCTAACCCCGCACGCAAGGCTTCCGGATTTTTTACCGTAGGCGGCAACTGACAATGGTCGCCAGCCAAAATCGCCCGGTCGGCTTTACGAAGCGGAATCCAGCAGGCTGCTTCCAATGCCTGAGCCGCCTCATCGATAAATACCGTTCCGAATTTCTGCCCGGTGAGCAAACGGTTGGCACTACCCACCAGCGTGCAGGCAATCACCCTCGCTTCACTGAACAAAGCTTCATTGATACGGATTTCCAGTTCCGTGGCGCGGTCTTTCAATGAATTGATTTTTTGCCGGATACTTTCCCGGTCATTTCCTTTCCGGCTACGGGTATACAGTTCACGAATCGCCTTACGGATACTCCATAACTGAGGATAGTCGGGATGTGACTCAAAACGACGTTCGTACGTAAACGACAGCATCTTATCGTTTACCCGACTGGGATTCCCGATACGAAGCACGCTAACACCACGGTCTACCAACTTTTCACTAATCCAGTCGACAGCCATGTTACTCTGAGCACATACCAGTACCTGATTTTCACGATGAAGTGTTTCATAAATAGCCTCCACCAGCGTAGTGGTCTTACCTGTTCCCGGAGGGCCGTGCACAATGGCCACATCCTTGGCATGCAATACTTTATTCACCGCTTCATCCTGTGTGGCGTTCAACCAGGGGAAACGTACGGGTTGAAACGAGAAAGTAGATACAGGCTGCGTACCATGAAAAATATCCCTTAACTCTGCCAGTCGGTTGTTCTTGGCAGAAATGACCTGCTTCAGTGCCTCGAACATCAGGCGATAGCTGGTTTCATCAAAATAGAGTTGTACCCCGACCACTTCTTTACTCTGCAGCGTAAGCAGTGCATTGGCATCCGGCAAGATGACTACCATGCGGTCTTCCTCCACGTAATTCACCGTAGCTACGAAATTCAGGTAAGTCAGTTTCCCCGACATATCCTGCGTAAAGAAACAAACCGGTTTCCCATATTCAAACAGATGCTCTATCTCTTTGTCTTCTTTTCGTTCTACCTCAATGACCAACTGATTCAAGGCATTGTAATAGCTCCGGCCTAACGATAACGGATACCAGCACATGCCCCGTTTGATTTTCCGACCAATTCCCATCAGCTCCGTCTGCTGCTGGAACTGCTCCTTTTCGTATTCATACTCTAATTTCAGCAATTCATAGTGATGCTGCAAGTATAAAACAGGCGATTTTATTTGAGTACCTTCCTTATTCATTTCCTTCTACATTTGAATTGGTTTCTGCCAGCATCTGGGCACGCGACTTGCTCTGCGTCACCACATAGACACCTGTAAAAATCAACAACGCCGCTACAATCTTCACCCAACCGAAAGTTGCCATACCGGCAAGTACGGCTACACAACTTCCTACAACCGGCTGCATGTAGTTATACATACTGACTACCGTAGGACGCAAGGACTTCTGACCGACCAGCATCAAAATATAAGCCACATACGTACCAAAGAGTATGACATAACCGACTTCCAGCCAGACCTCTACCGGGAAAGATGCCCAGTCCATCACTGAAAAGTCACGATAAGAGAAAGGTATAAAGCATATCGCCGCATAAGTAAACATCCACTTCATCAACGTAATCACGTGATAATGCGCAATCAACTTCTTAAAAATGGTCAGATAGCAGGCAAAACTAATCTGAGCTGCCATACAAAGTGCATCCCCCCATACGCTGCCACCTTCCGTATCTCCCCCTCGGTTGCTCAGAATCAAGGTCAGAGCACCGATGGACCCAAGAAATATCCCAATCACCTTTTTCGGAGTGACGGGTTCTTTCAGGAAAAGAGCCGCTAAAATCATGGTTACAATCGGCATGGTAGTAGTCATGATAGACGCATCGACCGGAGAGGTCAGTGACAAGCCGAAAGTAAAACATCCCTGATTGCAGACAATCCCTAACAAAGAAGCAAAGAACAGCATCAGCAAATCGTGCGGATTGACCTTCTCCTGCTTTACAAAGAAAGAGGTAGTCCAGAAACACACGGCCGCTCCTATCATACGCATATTCGCCAGTGTGAGTCCGGTAATACCCGCTTCCATGGCTGCCTTGCCTACCGGCGACATCAATCCCCACATGCTTGCAGCCAGTAACAATGAAATATGAGCTTTTACAGAACCTTTCATGATTTCGTCTTTTTAAATTTCTGCAAAGTTACGAGGATTTTGAAAAAAGGGCCGGTCGGGCGTTGATTTATTCCCGGGAATTTTCTATTTTTGTTTGACGCGTTAAAAAATACAGTCCATGAAAAAGCAAGCTGAATATATCAAGCGCATTGAGATAAAGGGCTTATGGGGCCGGAAAAACATTGCCTGGGATTTACGCCCAGATGTAAACATCCTGAGTGGAGTAAACGGCATCGGAAAAAGTACGATTCTGAACAACTCTGTCCGCCGGCTGAGTGACCTGGAAGGAGGAGCCCTGAGTAATGGCATTCATTTGGGAGTGTCTTTCACTTTCTATCCGGAAGATGCCACCTATATCCACTTCGATGTGATAAGAAGTTTTGACCGTCCGCTGCTCAGTTCCGGATTATTGGAAAAAATCGGTAACCAGAATGTCAAGACTGAACTCGACTGGCAGCTTTATCTCCTGCAGCGACGCTATCTGGATTATCAAGTAAACATCGGCAACCGGATTATCGAGCTTTTGACCAGCGGCAAGCCCGAAAATCAATCCAAGGCAGCCGAAATCTCTCTGCCTAAAACCCATTTCCAGAACCTGGTAGACGACCTGTTCAGTGAAACGGGAAAAAAGATTCTCCGCCAAAGTAATGAAATACAGTTTGAACAAGACGGCGACATATTAACCCCTTATCAGCTTTCTTCCGGTGAAAAGCAGATGCTAGTCATCCTGCTCACCGTACTGGTGCAGGACAACCAACCATGTACCCTCTTTATGGACGAACCCGAAATCTCACTCCATGTAGAATGGCAGCAACGGCTTATCTCGCTCATCCGAAGCCTGAATCCGAATGTGCAAATTATACTGACTACCCATTCTCCGGCACTTATCATGAACGGATGGATGGACGCCGTTACCGAAGTGAGTGACATTACAACCCTTTAAAAACATGTAGCCGTATGGGAAAAAGACTGACTGAAAACCTTTCTTCCCTGTACATTGGAGCGGCTAACAGCCTTAAGCCCAAGCGTGCAAGAAGAAAAATCGTGGCCTACGTAGAAAGCTATGATGATATTTCTTTCTGGAGATCCATACTTGCGGAATACGAAGACAATACCCGCTATTTCGAAGTCATGCTCCCCTCTCAGACTTCATTGGCTAAAGGTAAGAAAACCGTACTGATGAACCAGCTCGGGAAGCAATTAGGCGAAAATATGATTGCCTGCGTGGACAGCGATTATGACTACCTGTTGCAAGGACGTACCAACACCTCCCGATACATCATCGAAAATCCCTACGTGATGCAAACCTATGCATACGCCATTGAGAACTACCATTGCTATGCCGAAGGGTTGCATGAAATCTGTGTCATGGCTACGCTGAACGACCATAAGCTGATTAATTTCCCGGAATTCATGAAACTTTATTCTCAGATAGCTTATCCGCTGTTTGTGTGGTCTGTCTGGTTTTACCGGAAACATATTCTGTCAGAATTCTCCCTGCTGGACTTCTGTTCCTATGTAAAGCTTGATCAGGTTAGTACCCACCATCCGGAACGAAGTCTGGAAACCATGGCCAAAAAAGTCAACCGCAAACTGCATGACCTGGAACGCCATCATCCGGAAGCGCTGGAAGAAATTGAAAGCATGAAAAAAGAATTCGACCGTCTGGGAGTCCATCCAGACAATACCTATATGTTTATTCAAGGCCATCACATTATGGACAATGTAGTGTTGCGACTGCTCATTCCCGTATGCACCGTACTCCGCCGAGAAAGAGAACAGCAAATCCATGACCTGGCCCTCCACGACATGCAGCTTCACAACGAGCTGACCAGCTACCAGCGAAGTCAGGTAGGCGTGGAAGTCGTTATCCACCGAAACAGTTTCTACAAGAACTCCCCCCTGTACCAGATGATACGGAGAGACATCGAGAAATTTCTCAAAATCATCCGTTAGCCGGTATTTCCCTATCCAATTATAGGAAATCCCCTACAAAAGAATGGGCGTTTTCATCTTGACCGGAGAATTTTCTTCCGCTAACTTTGTGCTATCAACAAAGCTGGAGGAATCACACTCTCAGCCGGAAAAGACAATGCTTATGAGAACAAGAACATTTATTCTTTGCCTGCTGGCCCTTTGCCTGAGCACAATCCGGGGCTACGCATCCGGTCTGGGCGACTTCCGGGTCAATGCCCGTTTCCTGACCGACCGAATGGCCTTTGAACTGCACCTCAACAGTAACCAGTACAACGACCTGTACGAAATCAATTACGACTTTCTCTGCAATATAGGTCCATACGTTTCTGGCATTGCCGTTGCCGACACTCGTGCGATGGATGCATATTACCGCTACCTGGACGAACGAAACGACGACCTGCGATGGGTACTTTCACAAGCCGAATACGTACGCTTCATCGATATTGAATATTTCTTCCGTCCCATTTATGCCATCAATAACGTATGCTATCTGCGTGTGTATAAAATTTATCCGAACAGAACCCATTTCTACTTCGGACCTCCCCGTCATTACCTGACCTACAGGGGCGGACATTGCCGGTCACATTTCGGGGGAGTTAGCTACTACCGGCGTAACTATCCTGCACGCTACCACCATCCAGTGTACAGCCGTCCGTGCCGAATCAGTCCGCAGATGCGACCGCACGACTTTGCCGGACCACGTCCGGGCAATCGTCCTCCGCAGAAGCCCAACTGGAAGCCTGCACCTCGTCCGGACCGGAGACCTGTTTCAGTGGGAAAACCGAATTATCGCCCGCCTCAGCATTCAGACCACAAACCGCAGGCACGCCCGCCTCACAATCCTCACAAGGCCCCAGGCTTCAAGCCCCAGGAAAGGCCAACCCGACGTCCGGAAGTAAGTCCCGACAAGATGCGCCCGAAACAAATCCGGGAAAAAAGCAACATGAAAGAAAAAGAACGCAAATCTCTCTCCAAACGATTATAAATAAAAAAGTGCTGAATCAGGAATCATCTCTTCCAGGTTCAGCACTTCCTTTTATATCAAAAAAAGTCTCAGACTAAGCGGATACCCCCTTCTTCCAGCACCACTAGTCTTTTCTTATATAAATCGCCGACCGCTTTCTTGAAAGTCTTCTTACTTACACCGAAGGTCTGGTAAATCACCTCCGCATCGGTCTTATCATTCAGCGGGGTAAAGCCGTCATTATCCTTGATGTACTGAAGCAATACTTCGGAAAAATCGTCCACCTTCCGGGCACCGGCTTTCTGCAATTCCAAATCAATCTTGCCATCCGGACGTACCTGTTTCACAAAAGCACTCAGGTGCATTCCTGCTTCCAAAGGCTGGAACACCTCGTTATGGAACAGCATACCGCTAAACTGATTTTCTACAATCACCTTGTAGCCTAAATCCGTACGCTGCCATACCATGACATTTACTTCCTGTCCCGGCTGGTACTCTGGCTTCTCCGTAGAAAGATAATGCTCCACCTTGGCAGAAGCTACAATGCGGTAACTTTCTTCATCCAGATGCACATGCACCACATAGCGCTTTCCTTTCTGCATCTTCATCTTCTGCTCACGGAAAGGCACGAACAAGTCTTTCATCAGTCCCCAGTCAAGAAAGGCGCCGAACTGATTGACCCATGCCACCTGCAGACAGGCAAACTCACCCACCTGTACATAAGGCTGCAGCGTAGTAGCGACCAGACGTTCCTCCATATCGAGGTAGATAAATACATTCAGGATGTCTCCCGGTTTGGTACCTTCGGGCACATAACGTTTCGGAAGCAAGATTTCACCGTCCTCATCTCCATTGAGGTATACGCCGAAGTCCACTTCCTTCACTACTTCCAGCTGATTATATTTTCCTAATTTTATATGACTCATAACAACTCTTTATTTCCGCCAAAGATAGCATAAAAAACTCATATACTCACACTGCCTTCCCTATAAAGAAAAACTAAAAATATTTTTATTTTTACGCCGCAAAGTAAGTGGTAAACCGCCGTGACTTGTTTTATAGGAAAAACATACATCATTAAACTTTATATCTATGAAACTCTACACTATTTTAGGAAGTTTTCTGGGACTCTCTTTGTGCATGACCATCGCTTCGTGCCACTCTCCCCAACCAACCAGTGAAATCACATGGAGCACCTTCAACATCCGCTACGACAATCCCTACGACAGTCTGAACAGCTGGACATACAGAAAGGACACCGTAGCCAATTTCATCAAGGCACAAAATCTGGACATTGTAGGTATGCAGGAAGTCCTGCACCACCAGCTTGAAGACCTGAAAGCCCGTCTGCCAGAATATGCCGAAGTCGGCGTGGGACGGGAAGATGGAAAGACACAAGGCGAATATGCCCCTCTGTTCTATAAAAAAGACCGTTTTGAATTACTGGACAACAACACCTTCTGGCTGTCACAATACCCCGACAGTGTAGGATTCATCGGATGGGACGGTGCCTGCACCCGTATTGCCACCTGGGCCAAGCTGAAAGACAAGACCAACGGAAAAATCTTTATGGCCATCAATACGCACTTTGACCATGTGGGAACAGAAGCCCGTAAAAAAGGTGCTTTGCTGATTATTGAGAAAATAAAAGAAATTGTAGGCGACCAGCCTGCCGTAGTTACCGGAGACTTCAACGTATCCGACCAGTCGGAAGCCTACCAGACCATCACCGGCAACAGCTTCGTGCTGAAGGATGCACATAAGACTGCTCTCCAGCAAGAAGGTGCCAGCTATACCTTCCATGACTTCGGACGCATTCCTGCTGACTCTTGTGAGAAAATTGACTTCATATTTGTCACTCCCCAAATAGAGGTACAGCGCAGCTACATTCCTGAAGAAAACCGGGAGGCAAAGAAATTCCTTTCCGACCATAATCCGGAAATCGTACACCTTTCTTTCTAAAAAGACTGATAAATCGAGGAAAAAATTATCCCGTCCGCCGGTACACATACTGGGACGGGATTTTTTTAATATTATACGATGCGTCCGTCTACCAGATGAATGGTACGGTCGGTCTGCGTGGCCAGCTCCTCATCGTGCGTAACGATGACAAAAGTCTGCCCTAACTTGTCACGCAGTTCAAAGAACAACCGATGCAATTCTCCCTTGTTCTGCGTATCCAGACTTCCGGAAGGCTCGTCCGCCAAGATTACCGAAGGATGATTCATCAAGGCACGGGCTACAGCCACACGCTGCTTTTCGCCACCCGAAAGTTCTGCCGGCTTATGTGTGGCCCGCTCCGACAATCCCAGGAAATCCAATAAATCCAATGCTTCCTTTCGGGCAGTTCCCGCCGACTTACCTTGAATCAAAGACGGCATCATGACATTCTCTAGCGCCGTAAACTCTGGCAACAACTGGTGAAACTGAAAAACAAAACCGATTTCCCGGTTCCGGAAGGCAGAAAGTTCTTTTTCTTTCAGACGGTTTACCTCCGTACCGTTCAATATAATTCGTCCTCCGTCCGGCTTGTCGAGTGTACCCATAATTTGCAGCAAGGTAGTCTTTCCCGCCCCACTGGGACCCACAATACTGACCACTTCACCTTTCCCGATTTCAAGGTCAATCCCCTTCAACACCTGAAGTGTACCAAAACTTTTGGTTATCCCTTCCAACTGAATCATACGACTTTACAATTTACGAATTACATACTCCGCCAGATAGCATCCGAATACGGCCGGCATATAGCTGACGGTTCCTGCGGTAGACTTCTTGTTCTGCTCATCATCTACCAATATCACGGCATTTGCGTCGGCCTGCTCCGTGCTGAATACCACCGGCAGCTTCCGCTTCATACCCATTTTCTGCAGACGCTTACGCACCGCCTTGCTCAACCCACAATGATATGTATCCCACAAATCTGCAAAACGAATCTGCGTAATATCCCGTTTGGCTCCGGCTCCCATGCTACTGACAATCTTCAATCCGCGTTGCAAGGCATGATAAATCAGATAGCACTTAGGAGCTACCGTATCAATGGCATCTACCACAAAATCAAACGCCGCACTGTCCAGCAGTTCAGGTATAGCCTCATCTTTCAGGTAAACCGGCAATACGGTCAGTTCCAGTTCCGGATTAATATCCCGGAAACGTTCAGCCAGCACCTCTGCTTTTGGACGTCCGATAACGGAATGAGTGGCCGGCAACTGACGATTGATGTTACTCGGCTGTACCGTATCGGCATCTACAATCGTCATCCGTCCCACTCCGGCACGGCAAATCATTTCAGCCGCATACGCACCTACTCCTCCCAGGCCTACCACCAGCACATGCGCCTTACGCAGACGCTCCATCTTCTCTTCACCTAACAGCAATTCCGTGCGCTGCTGCCATTCTTTCTTATTTTCTTCGCTCATGAATCTTTCTTAAACCATTTATAAAACCAGTTACCCACCTTGTCATAATACTGCGTTTCGGCCCATCCACGCGGATCGGCAAAGCTTAACGCCTCATTCGGGTCACCCTTCTGGTCAGGATACAGCAGCATGATACTGTTGTTATTAAAATATCTGGACACCTGCATGGGCAAGCGTTCAAAAGAAGAATCGTACGAAATAGACCCTCTTCGTGAGCTGACAATAACCAGCAGATGATCGTAATTCACCTGTCCTGTAATAATCAGCAAGTCGTCCCAGTTATCCAGTTCCTGGTATTCCGTCATCACATCCTTGTGCTTCTTCTGGATATATCCCTTGATATACCCCAAAGTCTGGGGATGGGCAAAGAAATGCAGACGGCATCCCAGCTGACTGCTCATGCGGCACAAGTGCGTAATCCATTTCACAAAGCCATGCTCAAATTCCGATTTAGGGGGTACCGCCACGATGATGCGCCGCAGCGTATTAACCGGCATCAGGAAGCGGGCAATCATCACCTGCTGATAAGTATTTTTCAGCAAATCTTCTGTCAGATTACCAAAGAACGAATCCACGATATTGGCCTTATTATGCAAGCCAATGACAATCGTAGTCGCTTCAGTTTCCTTGGCTGTATGCAAAATACCCGTAGCAATGTTCAAGTCGAAGCGCGACACCGTCTTCAGAAAGACATTGGCCGATGCAGCAATCTGAGCCGCCCTTTCCAGGCTTCTCTTTCCCCGCATCTCCAGCCGGACAGAATCATTGTTATCATTAATCACATTCAGTGCCACCAAATTGTCCGTCCGCTTTTCATCACGTACCACTAATGCTAACTGAATCAGTTTGTCCAATGTGTCCGGATTGGCCACAGGAATCAGTATACGCTCTTTTTTCTGCTCTTGTTCTTCATCCACTTCCGCATCATCCATCGCAATTCGTTTGGCCGCATGTTCCGTAATAAACGAACTGACCACACAAGTCACCAGAATCAGCAGAATGGTACCATTCAGCACATCTTCGTTCAACAAGCGCTCTCCACTGGGCAGAATGATGTTGTACCCCACCAGTACCGCCGCCAGGGTAGCCGCAGCCTGTGCATTGCTCAGTCCGAACATCAGCTCCCGTTCTACCGCCCTCATGCGATATATTTTCTGCGTCAACCACGAAGCAATCCATTTTCCCAGCAATGCCACCACAATCATGACACATGCTACCTTAATGGAATCGATATGGCCGAACAATACATTCACATTAATCAGCATTCCCACTCCGATAAGGAAATAAGGAATAAACAGCGCATTTCCTACAAACTCCAAGTGACTCATCAGCGGAGAAACATGCGGAATCAGACGGTTCAGCACCAGCCCGGCCAGGAAGGCGCCTAAGATTCCTTCCATACCAATCAGCTCCATCAATCCGGCCCCCAAGAAGACCATGGCCATCACAAAGATATACTGCACCACCTGGTCACTGTAACGACGGAAGAACCAGCGTCCGATGCGAGGGAACGTCAGCATAATCACCACGCTCAGCACCACAACTTTCAGCACCAGCCACACCCAAAACATATCCGAGGTATCGCCCTTGTACATACCTGCAATGACGGCCAAAACCAACAAGGTCAGCGTATCCGTCACCGCCGTACCTCCCACCGCAATGCTGACAGCCCGCTGCCGGTTGATACCGTAACGAATCACAATCGGATAAGCTATCAAAGTGTGCGAAGCATACATACTGGCCAGCAGCACAGAAGTCATCAGACCGTATCCCAGCAAGTTCAGGTTGGTCCACACACCGATACCCAACGGAAAAACAAATGCCAGCAAGCCTAACACCGTAGCCTTTACACGGATACTTTTAAAGTCCTCCATATTCATTTCCAGTCCGGCCAGGAACATGATATAATACAGTCCCACCTTACCGAAAAGTTCAAAACTACTGTCACGAGCCAGAATATTGAATCCATGTTCCCCGATAACGATACCGGCCAGAATCATTCCGATAATGTGCGGAATACGCAGACGTTCCAATACTATCGGAGCAAACAAGATAATTACCAGCACCAAAAAAAAGATCCACGTAGGATCAGTGATGGGAAAATCTATATTGAGATGAACCAAATCTAACAAATCTTTCATATATGAGGGGCTGTTCGGTTTAAATTTATGGACAAAAATACGAAAAAAGTTCCGTATTTCCCCTTTGGTATTCCAAAATGTTTTAATTTTGCGGTTCAAAGGATACAAGTAGAAGAAAAAACTATCTAACTAAAATACAGAAAGCAATACAATCACGGAATTTATTAACTTAAACAAGAAACATAAGAAATGAAAGTAGCAATTGTTGGTGCAAGCGGAGCCGTAGGACAGGAGTTCCTGCGTGTGCTCGATGAAAGAAACTTCCCGGTAGATGAACTGCTGTTGTTCGGATCTTCAAGAAGTGCCGGACGAAAATACACTTTTCGCGGAAAAGAAATCGAAGTAAAACTTCTGCAGCACAACGATGATTTCAAAGGAGTAGACATCGCCTTTACGTCAGCCGGTGCAGGAACTTCTAAGGAGTTTGCAGAAACCATCACTAAATACGGTGCAGTGATGATTGACAACTCCAGCGCTTTCCGTATGGAAAACGATATTCCTCTGGTAGTGCCTGAAGTCAACGCAGAAGACGCGCTGAACCGTCCGCGTGGCATCATTGCCAATCCTAACTGTACGACTATCCAGATGGTTGTAGCCCTGAAAGCTATCGAAAACCTGACTCATATCAAACGTGTACACGTATCTACTTACCAGGCTGCCAGTGGTGCCGGTGCGGCTGCCATGGACGAGCTTTACGAACAGTACCGTCAGGTATTGGCCGGAGAGCCTGTCACTGTAGAAAAATTCGCTTATCAGCTGGCATTCAACCTGATTCCTCAGATTGACGTGTTCACAGACAACGGTTATACCAAAGAAGAAATGAAGATGTACAATGAAACACGTAAAATCATGCACTCAGATGTACAGGTTAGTGCTACTTGCGTACGTGTTCCTGCACTTCGTTCACACTCAGAAAGCATCTGGATTGAAACAGAACGTCCGGTATCTGTAGAAGAAGCCCGCGAAGCATTTGCCAACGGCGAAGGTCTGATACTGATGGACAATCCGGAAAAGAAAGAATATCCGATGCCGTTGTTCCTGGCTGGAAAAGACCCTGTATATGTAGGTCGTATCCGTAAAGACCTGGCTAACGAAAACGGTCTGACTTTCTGGATTGTAGGCGACCAGATTAAGAAAGGTGCCGCTCTGAATGCTGTTCAGATTGCTGAATACCTGATTAAAGTGAAGAATATCGGATAAATAGTTTATCGGTATTGATATAAAGAAAGGCATTGCCTGAGGTTTGGAACTCACAGGCAATGCCTTTTTATTTCTCTTATCCCGACTTATATCATTCTTATGTCCTCTTTCTTTTTTCCTTTATAAAAACCTTTTGTGAATAGTGCATTGCACCAAAGAGCTTTATACGTTTTCCCATCGAGAAACCTACGTTTTCTAGCAGGGAAACATAGGTTTTCGCAATGCGAAACCTATGGTTTAGAGAAGGGAGATATAAAAAAGAGAGTCAGGTTTTCGCAATAAAAAACCTAGACTTTCAGAAGAGATTGAACTACAGACAATTTTCTAATAAAAAACGTCTTGACGCAAAACATCAAGACGTTTTTTATTAGAAATTATTTATCCTTCTTTAGTTAGCTGTTTCCTCATCAGCAACAGCATCCTCCCAATTATCGAACATAAATACGCTATCATCATATCCATCATAGCCGTAATTCTGACGAAGCTGAGCACCAATATTCGCGGTAATAGCAGAATTTGGTATCGGCCAGAACAAGTTACGTTTATCAACTCGATAATTCAGCTCTTTATTTGAAATGATAGGACCATGGTTGAAAATGTTATAGCGGGTAGTACGTTTGTACCAGTAGCTACCACCATTCAAATCTGTACCACTTTGTTTGTCCCAAGTAGCCAAATCATAAGTATCGCCCCATTCATCAGGCTGACCACTCTTAGCCAAACACCAAGAAATACGAGCCAATTCTGGCTGACGCCATTCTTCCAAGTAAAGTTCACGTGCACGTTCATCACAAATATCACCAATAGTTACTGTTGTAAACATCTTTTTAGCGTTTGCACGGCGACGGATTTCATTAACATCATCAGCAGCACCGGTTGTATTGCCCTGATAGAACTTAGCTTCAGCACGAAGCAGATAAGTTTCTGCCAGACGGAACAGATACAAGTTACCATTAGATACATTATTACCTTTTGTCGCACCGTTAAACTGGTTGACATCCATATTTTCCTCTGCACTCTGGTCAAGGATATAAACCTTATACAACGGAGTCGGGAACCAGCTACGGATTGTATCAGAGCAAAGCAAATCACCTTTCTTCACCAGCAATTTACCATCTTCATCATAATAATTGTCTGGCGCATAAAGCATCATATTATGTCCACAAAAATCTGATTCCGGATTATTATATTTCAGGTCGGTCATTTCAACCCAATTTCCTTTTTGACAGTTATGACGCAAATCCTGCCAGTCAGTTTCACCATCGTAATTCCATATAGTCTGATTGTAATGATAAGATGTACGGAAGCAACCGATTCCACGACCTAAAGCACGCAACCAATCCAACTTAGCATTATATTTATCATCGCTACGCGCATAGTTATAAGTCGGTGAACCCACATTATGAGGATCACGGATAATACCATTACTCCAATGTACACACATAGCACGCATCAAAGGATATGATATAAAGCCTTCTGAATAATAATTCAGAATCGGCATAATCATTTCTGTGTTAGAAGCATCGGTAATATTGACACCACGATGCAAGTCCCAAATCACATTACGTTCTACAGGCCATGTTTCCGGATTACCAGAAGGCACATTGGTGCCAAACGGCGCTTTCATAAGTGCCAGTCCATGGTTATTTATCAAGTCTGTAGCCATCGCTTCAGCCTTCGAGTAGTCTCCCACCACCAGATAACACTTGATAAGGAGCTGCATACAAGCTTCTTGATTCACCGTTCCGATGTAACCAATTTCCTTCTGAGGTGGTACATGCTCTACAGCGAATTCCAAATCATGCACCAACATTTCAAAGATGGCTTCTTTACTGGTTGATTTATAGTTTTGCTTAGGAACCTCAATCAATTTTGTAATCAAAGGAATATCACCAAACAATAATACACCATGATAGTAAGCATAAGCACGATGGAAATAAGCACGTCCCAGATACTCGTCGCGTAAAGTAGGATCCAAACCTTCTACCTTATCCAAATTCGAAATGATTGTATTTGCAAAAGTAACACTGTTCCAGGTACGATCCCAGAAACGCGACATCGCATTTTCATCACCACCTCCTTTCATTCCAGAAGTTGGAGTAATCTTGTTGGCAAAATCATCCTGCATATCACCTGCATCAGTTTTTGCATACAAGCCTAAATCAGTCATGAAATAAAGAGAAGCCATGGGAAGCACATTCCCATTACCATCCATCAACATTTCCTTCAAACCATAGTCACACATTGCCATGGCAGCCTGCAATCCTGATTCGGTCGTATAGGTATTTTCAGGATTATAGAATGACAGCGGGTCTTGCTTCAGGAAATCATCCGTACATCCAGTAGTAAGCAGCGCAGCTGAAGCCAGCACCATACATCCTTTTGTAAATATTGTATTTATTGTCTTCATAATGTTTTTTCAGTAATTAGAGTGTTACGTTAATACCAAAGTTAAAGGAACGTGTAGCCAATCCACCTGTTTCCGGATCACCGTATTCCCAACCGTCAATCGTACAAACATTCTTGCAAGTGGCAGTCAGACGAATGCGGTCTACCATAAACTTGTGTGTCCATTTTTTCGGCAACGTATAACCGATAGTGATGTCATCCAAACGAACAAAGCTACGGTTATAGACTTTATCAACACCTCCAGCCAAGCCAGTGTTAGGTCCTGCAGCATTCAGACGGCAATAATCATTTGTCGGATTATCCGGAGTCCAATATTCTCTGGCAGCCACGTTAAATCCGTTTGTTACCTGGGAACCACCGTTTTCCTGGTTCAACCAATAACCTGCGCGGCTCTTGTGTCCCATGTATGAGTACAATGAAATAGAGAGTGTCAAATCTTTCCACAAAGTGAAGTCATTTCGCATGTTCCAGTAGATAGGAGGAGCTGTAGTACCCTGATATACTTTATCATTATCGTTATATACCGGAATACGAGTTCCATCTTCCAAAATCTGGTCATCCTCAGTATAATTATTTACAACTTTCGGGTCACCCGGTTTCTGTCCTACCAGTGCAGCAGCCTTAATGTCTTCCGGAGTATTCTGCCATACACCATCTGTTTCAAAATACCAGATGGTACCGATAGGCTGTCCAATAAACCATCCATTAGATGTATCATCCTTTTCTACTCCGTTTTCATCGTAGTCGTAGTAGATGTGATTGATCTTGTTCTTATTAATAGAGAAACCTACAGAAGTATTCCAAGTAAAGTCCTTGTTCTGAATGTTGGTAGAATTAAGTGCAATTTCAAAACCTTGGTTCTGTACTTCACCCAAGTTAGCCATAATAGACCCAAATCCGGAGAAACTCGGCAGACGCTGACTCATAATCATGTCAGTGGTCTTCTTGAAATAATAATCCATGTTGGCTGTCAATCGTCCGTTAAAGAAAGAAAGGTCCAAACCAACGTTCCATGCTTTTGTCTTTTCCCATTCCAAGTTAGGAGCAGCCAGGCGGCTCATATAAAGCGGATTAACCACATTGGAATTACCATTCTGGTAGTACACCATGTTTCCTCCTGCCAAAGCCAAATTAGCCAATGTAGAATATACATCGCCGAATTCACGGTTACCGTTGGTACCCCATGACAAACGTAACTTACCCATATCGAACCAGTCGCGAGTGGCAGACATGAATTTTTCTTCAGAGAATACCCAGCTAACACCCACAGAACCGAAGTTACCCCACGGATTGTTAGCTCCAAATCCAGAATAACCATCACGACGGAAAGTTCCAGTTATCATATAGCGGTCTTTTAATCCATAGAACAAACGACCCAGATAGGAAGCTGCCGTATAGTGTGTGTCGTTGGTACTGAAACTACTCTGAGTCTTGTTGGCACCCGATGTATAGTGGAAGCCCAAGGCGTCACTCGGAGTAATATTGCGTGCATTGATATTATCGCTCCAATAACGGTGTTCTTCCGCTTCCTGTACCAATGTAGCAGTAAAATGGTGGTCACCAAATGTCTTGTCCCAAGTAATTGTATTATTCAAGTTCCAGTCGAAATTCTTACTCCATCCACGGTTTACTCCCCGGCTAGATGCAGATGCATTGGGCAAATCAGCCGACATCCAATAACGGTCGTAATACCACTGATATCTAGGAGCAATATTAAATGAGTAAGTAAATCCTGCCGGCAAAGTAATCTTGGCGTTGAAAATCGTATTCAATACCGTATAGCCTTTTTCCAGGTCATAGTATTGACGGTCAAAATAGTAGTTATAACCACCATTAGAAGGCAGACCAGACATAGGATATTGTTCATAATTTCCATCCTCATCATACATAGAAGCATACGGAGAGTTACGTAGCATGTTGTTGTCCCAGTAGTTGCTTCCCAAAGAAACCTGAATATCACCGTCGGAACGATCCTGGAAATTCACATTGGCACCTACTTCTAACCAGTCAGTAATTTTCGCATTAATTTTCATGTTAGAGCGGAAAGCGTTATATTCATTTCCCTGTACAGCCCCTTCATTGTTTACATAGCCTAATGACAAATAATAGTTTACACGTTCTGTTGCACCTGAAATGCTAGCATTATAATCTTGATTGAATCCGGTACGGAATGTAGCATCATTCCAATCAACCATACGTCCATTCAAGAAATTATCCATCATCATTGGAGCATTATTGAATTCCAAACGACGAGCGAACAAACTTAATACAGATTCACCATCAGCAAGCCCGATACCACTTGTTCCAATATTAGTAGCCCAAGCACTCTGCTCTTCAGAAGTCATGAGACGAGGGTCATCATAATACCCCTGTGGATACAGCAAGTTTCCATTTGAATCTTTCGCTTGATAATAGCCATACAAACCATCTTCTCCCTGACCATAAGTATAATACATTTTTCTCCAGTCCTGATGGAACTGCAAGTATCCAGCTGCATCATAGTAGTCGCGGTAGTCAGATTTATTAACTACCGAAAGGTTTGCACTTACATTAATAACAGGCTTTCCTTCTTTACCTTTCTTTGTAGTAATGATAATAACACCCGCAGCAGCCTTGGCACCATAGATAGCGGCAGAAGAAGCATCTTTCAACACATCAATCTGTGCGATATCGTCCGGATTGATTTCTGAAAGTTCCCCATAAAACGCCATACCATCCAACACAATCATCGGGCTGGCATTGGTACCCAAAGAGTTCTGACCACGCAATTGGATAGAAGCATCTGTACCTTTCGCAGAAGCATCATAACCAATCTGCAAACCAGGAGTTCCTCGTAACACATCTTGTACAGAAGTCGGATTCTGATCTGCAATCTTAGTTGGATTAATTTGCACAACAGATCCTGTCAAGTCTTTCTTACGCATGGTACCATAACCGACAACAACGACCTCATCCAACATTTCAGTATCATCTTTCAAAACAATGTTCAATGATTTGGAAGAATCAATCTTAAATTCTTGGGTCTTGTAGCCGATGAAAGATACTTCAATGATAGCCCCCTTTGCAACATTTAAAGAAAACTTACCGTCGATATCGGAAATAGTACCTGTAGTACCTCCTTTAACGGCGATACTAGCTCCAATTACTGGCTCCCCTGCATTGTCTTTTACGACACCAGACACTGTCAAATTTTGTTGCTGAATAGCTTGAACCTCATTACTGCTTGCAAACACCGTTAACGGATGTGAAGCAATAAATCCCGAACACAACAGCAAAGCAAATAATGCTTTTCGATTGTTTTTTACTGAATCTACTTTCATTGCTTTTCAAATTAATTAGATTTTCTGCTGCAAAATTATAATATATTAAGTCAGTCATAAATAAAAAAATGAGCAAATGAATCATTTTTTTCGTCATTCTATCTAATTAAAAAGCCAAAAATAAATCACCTTTTAAATATACGCCCTATTATACAGATATTCACATACCGTAACTGAACATAAACGCCCACTCAATAAACAATAAAAATTCGTCATAACATAAAAAATTCGTCGGTTTTTATTTCTATATACATATTTTTCCATTCTCTCAAATTCTCAATCAAAGAGTTTATTGTATTTTTGCCAAAAAATCACAAGCCATGAGAAACTGCATTGTTCTATTTCTTTTCTTGTTCGGATGGTGCTACTCTATCCTTTCACAACCTCAATATACCTTCAAGCGATTAACAATGTCCGACGGCATGGTCAGTAATTATATTGTCGATATTATTCAAGACAAACAAGGGTATATATGGATGGCCTCAGAATCCGGACTCTGCAAATTTGATGGAAAGGATTTTACAATATATAATATAGGAAACTCAGCTATTGGAAGCAATGCACAAAATGTATTATACTACAATGAAGCAGACAACACCGTATGGGTAGGAACTCAACGCGATGGTATTAGCATTTTTGATTGTGAAAAGCAAACTTTCATCACCAATGGCGTTCCTGATATGATTACCAGAGACGTCACAGACTTAAGTCCTGCAGCCGATGGAGGTATTTGGATTACCCATTATCACCTAGGCATAGATTATTATGACAATAAGACTAAAGAAGTAACTCATTATTGGGCAAAAGATATTAAAGGATTGTCAGGAAATTTCTGGTGTGCAACCGACGATGGAAAAGGTCATCTTTACGTAGGTCTTCATAAAGGAGGGCTGGCTGTTATAGATATTCAGAAACAAACCGCAAAAGTCTACCAACACAATCCGGAAGACCCATATAGCTTACCTAACAATACCGTACGCTGCATATTCATTAGCAAAACCAACGCTATTTGGATTGGTACAGACAAAGGACTGGCACTATTCAACCCTCATAAAGAACAATTTATCACCTTTCAGAACCAACAAGAAAATCCCAACTCACTCTTATCTAATCAAATCAATGATATAGGCGAAAGCAGAGACGGGAAATTGTGGGTATGCGCCCACATGGGAGGAGTAAGCATACTCGACCTCAATGACAACGTATTCACAAGTCCCGAAAACATGCATTTTCAGAATATACGGGTCACCAATGACCTGCATGGCATCTCATCTCCTAATGCCAAATGTTTCTTGCAAGATTCATTCGGAAATATCTGGTTAGGGAACTATCGAGGAGGCGTAGATTTTCTCAGTTATAACCAACCTGTTTTCCAAACATTAGCATATAATACATTAAAGGACGGAACACTAACAGACAAACAGGTGTGGGGTATAGCTCTTGACAATAAATCACGTATCTGGCTAGGAGGAGAAAACGAAATCGCCATATTCAGCGCGGATATGAAGTATCAGAAAATATTGTCACTTGCCAATAAAGCTAATCCTCATACCCATGTTTCTACTATCTTTAAAGATAAAAACGGAATTCTTTGGCTAGGATTATATAAAGATGGAATATTGACTTGTGACCCTAGCACAGAGAAAATTACCCGAATTGAACTAGAAGATAAGAAGGCTGACATTTGCTGCTTTTATGAAGAGAACAATAAAATATGGATTGGTACACAAAACGGACTATATTCATACCAAAATGGAAAAATCGCTGAAGAAAAAGGAATAAATGAACAGCTTACAGACATCATGATACACGGTATCCAGCGAGACCGTCAAGGGAAACTATGGTTGGGCACATTTGGCAAAGGACTTATTGTTTTTTCACCAGAAGGAAAACGAACTATGCGTTTCGACACATCCAATGGGATGGGATCGAATGCGGTCAACTCACTATATATTGATTCAAAAGGAAGTTTATGGGCTGCCACACGAGCTGGTATCGCGCATATCAGTGATACAAGTAACCCTAAACTGGAAATCTACAATCACAATCAAGGGCTAATTGATGAAAATGTCAGAAGTATCATAGAAGACGAAAAAGGAAACATCTGGCTCAGCACCAACGGAGGAATTGCTCAATGGAAAAGTGACGAAAAAAGATTTCTAAACTATACCTGGCACCAAGGAGTACCCAGAGGGGACTTCATGGATGGCTCAGTATGCAAGGATAAAAATGGATATTTGTTTTTTGGCTCACAGAATGGAGCTTGCTACTTTAACCCAGAGCAAACCACAGAAGACATACAGATAGCTCCTGTAAAAATTACAGGAGTCAAAAGTTATGGTAACTCAGATCCAAGTAGTAAAGGAACTCTTGCCCCAATTGTAGATGACAAGGTCAATTTATCTTACCAGAATAGTACTTTTACAGTCTCTTTCAGTGTGATGGACTTCTCACAAACCCCTCAGGTAGAATATGCCTACACCATGGAAGGATTAGGTAAGACATGGTTTGAAACAGGCGATGAAAACCGGATTACATTCCGGAACCTACAGCCTGGAGAATATACTTTTAAGGTAAAAGCCAAAATGAGAAACCAGCCATGGGACGAGAAGTTTACTTCTCTGCAGATTACTATTGCCCCTCCTATCTGGCTTACCTGGTATGCTAAACTATTTTATACGATTTTCATAGCCCTTATACTGTTTGCAATCTTGCGCTTCTACAAGCGTAAACTGGCACTGGAAAGTCGTTTGAATCTGGAACATCACCAGCACGAGAATGATCAGAAGCTAAATAATGAACGCCTGCGTTTCTATACTAACATCACTCATGAATTACGCACTCCTCTAACCCTGATTCTCGGACCACTAGAGGACTTGCTGGCTGACAAAACGCTGTCTCCACGACAGGCCAATAAGATCAGTATTATACGTGACAGTGCCAACCGGTTACTGAACCTTATTAATCAGATTCTGGAATTTAGAAAAACGGAGACAGAAAACAGAAAGCTAAAGGTAGGTTATCATAATCTGGCACTACTGGTACAAGAAATAGGCATCAAATATAAAGAATTAAACCAGAATGCGGAAGTAAATATTCACATCAATGTAGAAACGCAAGATACCAAGATTTATTATGACCACGAGATTATCACTATTATTATCGATAATCTGATGTCGAATGCCTTAAAATATACTCCCAAAGGCGATATAACACTTGCTTTGGCAAACAATGAGGAGAACGGGGTTAAATATACAACTATCAGTGTGGAAGACACCGGACATGGTATCTCCCAAGAGTCTTTGAACCATATCTTCGAACGATATTATCAAGGACAAGGGAAATATCAGGCTTCGGGGTCAGGTATTGGTCTAGCACTGGTAAAATCACTGGCAGATTTGCATCAGGCAACCATTGAAGTGGAAAGTGAGGTGGAAAAAGGAAGTAAGTTTACATTAAAACTACTTACAGAGAACACTTATCCTAATGCAGAACGCCAGGTTACTAAAGAAGTTCATAAAGCTGAAGACGAAAACAAACAACCTGCTTCTGTAGAATCAGAAGATGGGAAACCGATTATTCTGGTCGTGGAAGACAATCGGGATATCCGCGAATATGTACGAAATTCGTTTGAAGAAATGTATGAAGTCTTGACGGCTGCAGATGGAAAAGAAGGATGGGATATTGCACAAAGCCAGATTCCGAATATCATCATCAGCGACATCATGATGCCGGTGATGGACGGAATTGAACTATGTCGTCATATCAAAGAAGATATGCGTACCAGCCACATCCCGGTCATCTTGCTTACAGCTAAAGATACTCTTCAAGATAAGGAAGAGGGCTATGCCGCAGGAGCCGATTCGTTTATTACCAAACCGTTCAGTGCCCGTTTGCTGAACAGCCGCATCAACAACATTCTGGAAAACAGACGTAAAACGGCAGGAGTAATCACTTCCATACCCGAAACGGAAAGTGAACAGAAGAACATTGAGAATGAACGAAAGAACTTAAACAAACTAGACCAAGAGTTCTTGGATAAGGTAACCGCCATCATCGAAGAGAACCTGAGTATGGAGAAAATGGATGTAGCGTTTATTGCCGATAAGATGTGCATGAGCCATTCTACTCTTTACCGAAAGATTAAAGGACTGACTGAAATGTCGGTCAATGAATATGTCCGTAAAATCAAGATGAAGAAAGGTATGGAACTTATCAATGAAGGGAAGTATTCCTTAGCTGAGATTTCGGATTTGACAGGTTTCAATAGTGTGGCTTATTTCCGCCAATGTTTTAAAGATGAATACGGAATGGCACCCACTGAATATTTGAAGAGAAAACAAAACTAATATTATCTCTTAGCAATATAAAACAATAAATGCCTGTCTGAATAATCCAGACAGGCATTTATTATTCTTATTATTTCTTATTGAAGAAATCAAGTGTCCAGCTATCCATCCACTCGATATAAGGTATCCCATTTTCAAATTGTACAGGCAACCAAATATAACGGGCATCACTCGGATGCTTAGGCCGCCAGATATCTGCCATAAAGATAAAGGCGTCTTTCTTTCCCGGTACCGGAAGTACATACGTACTCTGTCCGCCAAAAGTGATTTCCGATTTTTCTCCACGACAAGGATTTGGATGTTGTGTCCAAGGTCCCCAGATGCTAGGAGCAGAGAACATGCGTGCCTCATTCGGATCCCATCCTGTACAGCCAGAAGTAATCATCCAGTATGTACCGTCACTCTTTTTGAATATGGCTGGAGCTTCATTGTGTCCGGCTGGAGCCATACGCACATACTTACCTGTATGAGTCAGGTAGTCATCACTCAATTCTGCAATCTGTAGTGTCAGATTGTCTTCTGACGAGTAAATGTGATAGGCTTTTCCATCTTCATCAACAAAAAGCTGCATATCACGTGCCATTTGTCCTCCTTGCAGGTCGCGTTTCACAAACAAACCTTTGTGAATAGCTTCATACCACATCGGTGTCCACCATTCCTTATACTTCTCTGCATCCAATGTATCCAGCATGGCACGCTGTGTTTCATTCATATCAAAAGGAAGCACTCCCGGATTAATGCGTTCCGAACGAATATACTTGAACGGCCCGGTAGGAGAATCAGAGACGGCCACCGCCGAACGGGCTGCTGCATAGCCTTTTCCTTTCAATTCCAGATGGAACCACATGACAAACTTCTTCGTCTTTTCATTATAGATTACTTTTGGACGTTCCATTACACATCCCTGTACAATGTCACTGGTAGAATCGTTCAACACTACAGGTAAAACGGCTCCTTCGTTGTTCCAGTCTGTCAGGTTCTTTGAAGAGTAGCACATAATTCCCACCATGGCACTGCTGGTAGAGTCGGATTTATTCTCACCATACCAGTAATAAGTACCATCATGATACAATACACCACCTCCGTGGGCATTTACATGTACTCCCTGATTGTCAGGCCAGATTTCACCACTACAAATTTCTTTGGGAGGTTCGGCTGTACATGCCGTTAGCAAAAGAAAACAAAGCACACCCAAAAGACTAATCGATTTCAGTCTCATACATCAAATTTATTTATTATATCTTTATTACAACAATTACGGCTGAGATTCAGGAAGCAATCCGAAATAAGCCCCAGAATCTCAGTCGCAGTTCATAATCCCTTATTTACAAAACTCAATAGTTTCTTAGAACAAATCCCATGTACGGATTTCATCTTTCCAATGATGGTCCTTCGGGAAAGGTTTTTCACCCCATGCACGTACGCTGGTCCATTCCTGTGGTGCATCGGTCCAGAAAGGATGAGAAGCTGGAAGTCCCAACGGCAAGAATGCCAGAGAAGTCATATACAAACTTCCGTTGTTGGTATACCAGTCGGCTACATTCGGCTGACGTCCAGTAAATCCAATGGTCAAGAAACCACCTTCATTAAAATTGTGTCCACTGGCAAACATACGTTTCATCACCGCAGTCAATGCACAGCGTACCTGAGCACTGCTTACGCCTGCAGGCAACTCCTGATACCATGCCATTAAAGCCAAAGGTTGCATAGTAGCCATACGGTAAGGAATGGAACGACCGAATACGGGGAAGGTTCCTTCCGGAGAAATGAAACGCTCCAGAATCAAACTATATTTCTGGGCACGTTTCAATGCGCGGTCATAATACTTTCCATAATCTATCCGGCTACGCACTTTTGCATCCTTCATAGCCTGAAGCGTTTCAAGGTACATCGGATGGAATACGTAACTGCTGTAATAATCAAACGCAAAGGAAGGACCGTCAGCATACCAGCCATCTCCTGTATACCATTCTTCTACCTTACGAATGGCTGAATTCACACGATATTCATCAAATGAAGCTCCTGCTTTTGCCAGGAAACTTTCTATCGTAGATGAGAACAACAGCCAGTTGGTATAAGGAGGATCTATACGACGTAACTGCTGAAATTCCTCTATATAACGCTTTTTAGTGGTTTCATCCAAGGGTTTCCACAACTGATCGTAAGCACGAAGAAAGCTTTCTGCCACGTAAGCGCCATCCACCAGAGTCTGGCCCTCCTGTCTCCACAACAAATAGTCCGGACTTTGCGGGTCTACAGCATTCGCATAGCTCTTCAAAGCCATCTCACGAAGTTCCTTACGCATCTTTCCTTCTTCTGTATCATCATCCGGCAGCGTCAGCCAAGGAGCGATACCCGCCATCAAGCGACCAAACGTTTCCATATAAGCCACCTTTTTGTTTCGGCCATCCCATGTGGGACTAACTTCTAGCTGCATATTCTTCTGCAACTCGCCTTTTGACATGTTGCTCAATACCGGATAAGCCATCTGATAAGCCAGCTTGCACCAATAAGCACGATCAGCAGTTTGAGGTGCTTCCAAGTAACGAACATACTCACAAGCAGCCAACAAGAAGGCTCCCACTCCAAAATTAGCGGTAGACTTTGCATTAATTACTTGTCCCGGAATTGCTTTTTCACCGATAGGCTGCACATAACCTACCGTTCCATCTTTCTGAAGCGCTTTCTTTGACAAATAGTTCCATGCCTTCTGCACCACTGGCATGTATATATCTTTTTCCAAATACCCATTGTTTATACCCCATAAGAATCCGTATGTAAACAGTGCCGTACCACTGGTTTCCGGTCCCGGTGCAAATTCCGGATCCATCATGCTGCGTGTCCAGTAACCTTCGGGTTGCTGGATAGCTGCGACGGCTTTTGCCATCTTCTGAAATTTATCCACAAAGAATTGATGATGCTTATATTCTTCCGGCAAGTCTTTCAACACTTTAGCCAGCCCGGCCAATACCCATGCATCACCTCTGGCCCAGAAATCCTTCTTACCATTGACTGTCTTGTGCTTCGGATAGATGTATTTTGCATCACGATAATAAAGATTCTCATCTCTATCGAACATGATGCTGTCAGAATACTGCAAATAAGCATACAGTTTATCCAGATACAACGTGTTATGAGTCACCTTATAAAGTTTTGTCATTACCGGCATCGCCATATACAGCGCATCACTCCACCACCAATAGTCATTCTGCGAAGTGCTCATCTGATATTCCATAACCTCACGCGCACGTTTGATTTTCTTATCATCCGGAGCTAAATTGTACAAATCGGTATAAGTCTGGAAACATATCTGGTAGTCACCAAAAAGGACATACTGATCCGATTCTCCGTAAGAATATTTCCACTCCGCACGGTTATCACTCTTCGCCCCCTTCCACTGGTTATAGTTTGCCCAAGTTTCAGAATAAGCACGATAAGTCTCATTTCCGGTCAGAAAATAGGCTTCCATATTTCCCGTATGATATACGGCATTATCCCAGAACGAACGAACCTCCGGCGAATTTTCTGCCTGCCAATGCTGATTTACCTTATCAATCATCTTCCGGACCTCAACAGCCTCGGAATCTCTGGCCCCAACCGACATCGGCAATACTCCGACAGCGCAGGCCAGCAACAATTTAAATACCTGTTTCATAGTTTTATTTTGAGATTAATTTATTTCCAATACGTACACAGGGGTTGCTTCTGAAGCCTTAACTTTTTCCCCGTCTCCCTGATGCGTTTCCTGCACAAATACATGCAGTTTCCGATGTGTTTTCCACAACTCCGTATCATAGCTGGGCTCCCAGGCATCTACAGAGAAATCGGTCAGGTCTTTCACCTGCCATTTACCCGACTTCACATCATCTGTATAAGCCATAGAAACCTTACTGCCACGTTCTGCATCACGGAACACAAAATAAGCCTTTCCTTTATCTACCGCAATACGTGGGCGTGAAATCGGAATCATTTTTGTACCTCCACCTTTTAAAGAGAATCCCAGCGAGCGATTCATAATCTGACGGTTCTGCCAGTTTTTTCCATCGTTCCATACCAGCCGATATTGAGGGACCTCACTGTCTGCGTCTCTCCAGTAGGTCACGATATAAGGATGTCCTTTCGCATCGGTACTCATACTCGTCTGGTTAATCAATTCACTGTTCTGAGGTATGCGACAAGCATATTCTGCATTATCCTTACAAATAGGCAAGACATATTTCTCACCTGTCGATTTATACCATGTCTTTCCCTCATCTGGAGAATATGCATAACAAAGATCATGATTTGTTTCTACCATCCAGGTCTCACGCCATACCCACGACAAGTGAATCACTCCAGCTTTATCCATATAAAGTTGCCAGTAGGCATTTCGTTGATTTTCTCCGTCAATCAGCACATCCTGCACACGTGTCCATTTCCGGCTCTTCAAATCATAGCGATTCAATACCAGATTACCTCTTCCGGAAGCCCCAGAACGATACACAAACAGCAAATCACCATCCGGCATCCGATAAAACTCCGGATACGTGACATCTTCTTCATCCTTACCGGTCATCGCTTCTTTTTCTCCCAGCGTCAAAGCACCGGGTGCCGTACTCTTGCAATAGTTTAATTTGTTACCGTGATGGTCAAAAGAAAGATGCAGATAACCGTCCCCATCTACCATCATGCTGATGACATTATGTGCATCGGCTACATTTCCTTTATATTGACTGCGATGCAACGTCCATTCGGCACTCCCCAATGCACGTTTACCTACGGTCAAATATCCATCGGCATCATAATAAGATATGTATTGCACATCCCCATCCGTTACCAGAGAACTGTTACGGAATACAGTCGTATTGACGGAAGTAGAACTATATCCGTCACCCACCTTTACAAGTTGTTGTGCTGAAATCTCACCCCAAACAAGAAGTCCTATGAGAAATAAATAAATGCGCTTCATAGTTTATCCATTAAGTTTCTTTGGCAAAAATAGGATTTTCATATAAAAGGAAGTACGAAAATTTCGTCAAGTAGGGATAAAAAACGGGCAAGGGAAACTGAATGGACAAATTACACCTTAATTTTGACAGAATCGTCACCAGTTCTGATACAAGTGTCTAGGACACGTACACAAAAAAACAGTCCGTATTCAAAGACTCTCTCTCAATACGGACTGTTTCGCAAAAACAATATATCTTACAAACACGCTGGAAGTTCGCTTAACTTCATACTGTTTGAACCTTTTATCAACACGCAACAATGCTGAACAGGATGAGCAGCCAGCATAGCTTCTACCTCCTTCACATTCTCATAATGTTCAAACGAAGCAGAGAGTCCGGCAAACTCCGGCCCAACCAGAATCACGCGTTCAAACTGACATTCGTTCAGGAAGTCTACCACTTTCTGATGTTCTTCCCGGCTTCCTTCACCCAGCTCTTTCATATCGCCCAAGATAGCCACCTTATGCTCAGCCTCCATCTGGCGGAAGTTTACCAGCGCCGCCATCATACTGGTTGGGTTGGCATTATACGCATCCACAATGAGTGTATTGGACTCTGTCTGAACCAGCTGTGAACGATTGTTCTGAGGCACATAAGAGGAAAGCGCATGACAGATTTGTGTATCTTCCACGCCGAAATAACGACCAATAGCAACCGCTGCCAGTGCATTATCCAGGTTATAGGCACCTATCAGGTGTGTCTTCACCTCGTGTGACGCACCTCCAGCCGTCCAGCCCAAATGCAGGAACGGAGAACAAGAAAGCACTGTTCCACTCACATCCAGCCCCGAAGTCTGTCCGTAACGGACACAATTCAGTCCTTCCGCAATTTTATTCAAATGAGGATTCTCATTCTGAATGAAGATAGTGGCATTTCCTTTTTCCCGAAGATAATCATACAGTTCTCCCTTGGTACGGATGACTCCTTCAAAAGAGCCGAATCCTTCCAGATGCGCCTTTCCCACATTGGTAATGATACCGCAATCGGGCTCAGCTATATGAACCAGCGTCTTGATTTCACCCGGATGATTGGCTCCCATTTCAATGACAGCCACCTCATGTTCCGGCTTCAGGCGCAACAAGGTCAAGGGCACGCCAATATGGTTATTGAAATTTCCCTGTGTATAGAGCACATTGAATTTCTCTTTCAATACGGCTGCAATCAGTTCCTTCGTAGTGGTTTTCCCGTTGGTACCGGTTACTCCCACCATGCGAGTCCCTAACTTACGACGATGATAATTAGCCAGCTGCTGCAACGTCTGAAGGCAATTTTCCACCAGCAAAATACGCGGATTCTCCGGTGATGCATATTGTGGTTCGTCCACCACAGCATAACGGCATCCCTGTGCCAGCGACTGTGCCGCAAACGCATTGCCATTAAATGTTTCTCCTTTCAGGGCCAGAAACATAGAACCCTCCGGACAATGACGGCTGTCGGTCGTCAGTCCGTTACACTCCGTAAACCGGCTGTATAGCTCTTCAATATCCATATTCTTATTGTTCTGAGAAGCGCTTTGCCTGCTCTTCAATCAATGCCGCATCTTCAAAATAGTTGATTTTCATGGCACGGCGCACTTCATCCATGGTCTGAGCGGCAGCTTCACGAGCCACTTCACAACCTTTCTTCAACATATCATATACGGCTGGAATATCTTTTTCAAATTCCTTACGACGTGTACGGATTGGTTCCAACACTTCTTCCATCACAGCTCCCAGGAACTTCTTCACCTTCATATCACCCAATCCACCGCGAGTGTAATGTGCTTTCAGCTCGTCCAGGTTAGCATATTCCGGTAAATAACGTCCGAAATGTTCTGTCTGACAGAAAGCATCCAGGTAAGTGAACACACAGTTACCTTCCAGTTTACCCGGATCACTGACCTTGATATGTGTCGGGTCAGTGTACATGCTCTTCACTTTCTTCAATACCTCATCTGCCGAATCAGACAAATAGATACAGTTGCCCAGCGACTTACTCATCTTAGCCTTTCCGTCCGTACCCGGCAAACGCAGACAAGCCGCATTGTCCGGAAGAAGGATTTCCGGTTCTACCAGTGTTTCGCCATAGATATGGTTGAAACGGCGTACAATTTCACGCGTCTGTTCAATCATCGGCTCCTGGTCTTCTCCCACCGGAACAGTAGTAGCCTTGAATGCTGCAATATCGGCAGCCTGGCTGATAGGATAGGTAAAGAAACCTACCGGAATACTTGTTTCAAAGTTGCGCATCTGGATTTCAGTCTTCACCGTAGGATTACGCTGCAAGCGCGATACGGTTACCAAATCCATAAAATAGAAACTCAATTCATAGAGTTCCGGAATCTGCGACTGAATAAAGATGGTTGACTTTGCTGGGTCAAGTCCGGCAGCCAAGTAGTCCAAAGCCACTTCAATCACGTTCTGACGTACTTTCTCCGGGTTCTCAATATTATCCGTCAAAGCCTGTCCGTCGGCTTCGAACACAAAGATCTTATCATACAAACCCGAATTCTGCAATTCCACACGTCGGCGCAATGAACCTACATAGTGGCCGATATGTAATTTTCCGGTCGGACGGTCACCGGTCAAGATAATCTTTTCCTTTTTCATAATATAAGCTGTTGTTCATTTTTAAATTGCAGCAAAGATAGCGAAAGGTGAGTGGAGAGACAAGCGAAAAACATAGTTTTTCAGATAGTCCCTTCCGAACCGCATCCTATCTTATCTAAAGATGTATAAATCTTTTGTTTTCTTCAAAATAAATCGTTTCTTTGCAAGAGGTCTCTGTAGACAAGACAACTGTCAGACAAAAACAACCTTTTGAAGAAACCACAACAAATTATCTATAACCATGAAGAAAGAACTCAAAAAAGTCCTGGTTCTCGGATCAGGCGCACTGAAAATCGGGCAAGCCGGAGAATTCGACTACTCAGGTTCACAAGCACTGAAAGCCTTACGCGAAGAAGGCATCCGCTCGGTACTTATCAACCCTAATATTGCTACTATTCAAACTTCGGAAGGAATTGCCGACCAAGTATATTTCCTGCCCGTTACACCTTATTTCGTAACTGAAATTATTAAGAAAGAACATCCGGACGGCATTCTGCTGGCCTTTGGAGGACAAACGGCCCTGAACTGCGGTACGGAACTTTACCAGAAAGGTATATTGAAAGAATACGGTGTGGAAGTGTTAGGTACTTCCGTAGACGCCATTATGTATACAGAAGACCGCGACCTCTTTGTCAAGAAGCTGAACGAGAAATCTCTGAAAACTCCGGTCAGCCGTGCGGTAGAAAACATGAAAGACGCACTGGAAGCAGCACGTACCATCGGCTATCCGGTGATGATCCGTTCGGCTTACGCATTAGGAGGATTGGGAAGCGGTATCTGCCCCGATGAAGAAAAATTCATCGAACTGGCTGAAAGTGCCTTTACCTTCTCTCCACAGATTCTGGTGGAAGAATCACTGAAAGGCTGGAAAGAAATTGAATTCGAAGTGATTCGCGATGCCAACGACCACTGTTTCACCGTGGCCAGCATGGAAAACTTCGACCCGCTGGGTATTCATACCGGTGAATCTATCGTAGTGGCTCCAACCTGCTCACTAAGCGAAGAACAGGTAACCATGTTGCAGGATTTGTCCAAACAATGTATCCGCCATTTGAACATTGTGGGTGAATGTAACATTCAGTATGCGTTCAATGCCGAAACCAACGATTATCGTATCATTGAAGTAAATGCCCGCCTGAGCCGTTCTTCTGCACTGGCTTCCAAAGCAACCGGTTATCCGTTGGCTTTCGTAGCTGCCAAGATTGCCTTGGGCTATACCTTGGATGAAATCGGAGAAATGGGTACACCGAACTCTGCTTACGTAGCTCCGCAACTGGATTACCTGATTTGTAAGATTCCACGTTGGGACCTCAACAAGTTTGCCGGAGTTTCTCACCGCATCGGTTCAAGCATGAAGTCTGTGGGTGAAATCATGTCTATCGGACGCACATTTGAAGAAATCATCCAGAAAGGTCTTCGTATGATTGGACAGGGTATGCACGGATTTGTGGGCAATGACCACACCCGCTTCACCAACCTGGATGATGAACTGGCCAACCCGACTGACTTGCGTATCTTTGCCATTGCACAGGCACTGGAAGAAGGTTACTCTATCGAACGCATCTATGAACTGACCAAGATTGACCCGTGGTTTATCGGCAAACTGAAAAATATCGTAGACTACAAGCATAAACTGTCAACCTACAACTCGCTTGAAGAACTTCCGGCAGAGGTACTTCGTGAAGCCAAAGTGATGGGATTCTCTGACTTCCAGATTGCCCGCTTCGTACTGAAGCCTCAGCAGGGTAACATGGAAAAGGAAAATCTGGCCGTTCGTTCTTACCGTAAGAAATTAGGTATCCTTCCGGCCGTGAAACGCATCAATACCGTAGCTTCCGAACATCCGGAACTGACCAACTACTTGTACATGACGTATGCCGTAGAAGGATACGATGTGAATTATTACAAGAATGAAAAGTCAGTCATCGTGCTGGGTTCAGGAGCTTACCGCATCGGTTCATCTGTGGAATTTGACTGGTGTTCGGTAAATGCCATCCAGACAGCCCGCAAGTTAGGCTACAAGTCTATCATGATTAACTACAACCCGGAAACGGTTTCTACTGACTACGACGTGTGCGACCGCCTGTACTTCGACGAATTGTCATTCGAACGCGTACTCGACGTCATCGACCTGGAACAGCCGCGCGGGGTCATCGTATCTGTAGGTGGTCAGATTCCGAACAACCTGGCCATGAAACTTTACCGTCAGGCTGTGCCGGTACTCGGTACTTCTCCGATTTCTATTGACCGTGCTGAAAACCGCAACAAGTTCTCGGCCATGCTTGACCAGTTGGGCATCGACCAGCCGGCTTGGCAGGAACTGACCAGCCTGGACGATGTGAAAGACTTTGTCAAGAAAGTAGGTTATCCGGTATTGGTTCGTCCGTCATACGTACTAAGTGGTGCAGCCATGAACGTATGCTACGACCAGGAAGAACTGGAACGCTTCCTGCAAATGGCCAGCGAGGTATCAAAAGAATATCCGGTAGTTGTATCACAATTCATGCAAGAAACCAAGGAAATAGAATTCGATGCTGTGGCACAGAACGGCGAAATCGTGGAATATGCCATTTCAGAACACATCGAATTTGCCGGTGTACACTCTGGTGATGCGACACTTGTCTTCCCGGCACAGCACATCTATTTTGCTACTGCCCGCCAGATTAAGAAAATCAGCCGCAAGATTGCCAAAGAGCTCAATATCTCCGGTCCGTTCAACATCCAGTTCCTGGCTAAGAACAACGATGTGAAGGTAATCGAATGTAACCTGCGTGCTTCACGTAGCTTCCCGTTTGTGTCAAAAGTATTGAAGCGCAACTTTATCGAAACGGCTACCCGCATCATGCTGGATGCTCCTTACGTACGTCCTGACAAGCTGGCATTTGACATTGACTGGATTGGGGTAAAAGCTTCTCAGTTCTCATTCGCCCGTCTGCAGAATGCCGACCCGGTACTGGGAGTAGACATGTCATCTACCGGTGAAGTAGGTTGCTTGGGAGACGACTTCGATGAAGCATTGCTGAATGCCTTGATTGCAACCGGCTACAAGATTCCGAAACAGTCCGTTCTGTTCTCTTCCGGTGCCACCAAGTCGAAAGTCGATTTGCTGGATGCCAGCCAGATGCTTCACCAGAAAGGATACAACATCTATGCTACAGCTGGTACGGCTGCCTTCCTGAACTCTCACGGCATCACCACTACCCCGGTGTTCTGGCCGGATGAACGTCCGAATGCAGAAAACAATGTGATGAAGATGATTGCGGAACATAAGTTCGACTTGATTGTCAACATCCCGAAAAACCACACCAAACGGGAACTGACCAACGGTTACCGCATCCGTCGTGGAGCCATCGACCACAACATTCCGTTGATTACCAACGCCCGTCTGGCCAAAGCGTTCATCGAAGCATTCTGCCACATGAACCAGAATGAAATCCAGATTAAGAGCTGGCAGGAATATAAATAAGGTATACCAAAGGTAGAAAATAAGAACGTCAAAGCGCTTGCAACAAAACGCTTTGACGTTTAGATTAAAACGCAAGTGCGTTTGAAGTAAAATGCACTTGCGTTTCAACTAAAACGTCCTTGCGTTTTCCCTTAAACGCAAGGACGTTTTTTTCATATACCTTTTTCTTATTTCAAAGCGGCTTCTATATCAGCCATAAGTTCTTGAAATTCAGCCTTTGTATAGCCTATTGAAGCATGAATCAGCTTACCGTCTTTTCCGAACAGATACGCTCTGGGGATTGTCTGGTCGGCAAAAAGAGAGAAGACCTCCCGTTGAGGGTCCGGATAGATTGGGAAACTGAACTTCTTCCGTTCATTGTATTTTTTCAGCTCTGCATCCGTATGCTCCCGACCGATAACTAACAGCTTGAAATCCTTGTTATCCTTGTATTTCGGCCACAAGGTCTTCTGAACCTCAGCCAGTTCTATCTGACAAGGACCGCACCACGTAGCAAACAAACTGACCAGCACTACCTTTCCTTTCAAATCGGCAGGTGTCACTTTACCATATATCTCCGAACTCAGGGTAATGGCAGGCATGGCATCACCCAAACTGATTTTTTCTTTCCCGGTGTCTTGTGCAGAAGCAGCCAGTACGCCCATCCAAATCAGACACAAAAGGCTCCAAATCCGTAAATTTTTCATTGTTCTTTCCTTTCTATAAAATGTTAAACCCTGACAAATATACCGTAAACCGCTGGAAAATCCGCCAAGGAGCCTATCTTTGTAAATAGTTTTAACGAAAAACAAGAGCGCGTATGATGACATTTATCTCGTGTGCCAAGACCATGACCGCACGTAGCAAAACTCCATATCCAGAAACTAGTACCCCTCATTTTTTAAAAGAGGCCCGCGAAAACGCCTTGTACATGACCCAGTTTACCGCCGAAGAACTGGCTCAGATGCTGAAAGTGAATCCGAAGTTAGCAGCCGAAAATTACCTGCGCTACCACGAGTTTCTTTCACCGGAGACTCCTGCCCTGCCGGCTCTTCTGGCCTACACAGGCATCGTGTTCAAGCGCATCCATCCGGCAGACTTTACCGCAGAAGACTTCCGGTATGCCCAGCAACATTTGTTGATTACCTCTTTCTTATACGGATTGCTCCGCCCGCTGGACAGTATTCAGAATTACCGCCTGGAAGGCAATGTACGCTTACCGGAACACGAGCGGAAAACCATGTTTGAATACTGGCGTCCTTTACTGACAGACTATTTCATTGATGCCATCCAGCAACAAGGAGGCATTCTTGTCAACCTGGCCAGCGGTGAAATGAAAGATTTGTTCGACTGGGAAAAAGTCTGTCGGGAAGTACAGGTCGTTACGCCCGAGTTCTACACCCTGAAAAACGGGAAACCTACCACGGTAGTTATCTACGCCAAGATGTGTCGGGGCGAGATGACCCGCTTCATCCTGAAAAACCGGATAGTACATCCGGAACAACTGAAAGACTTTGAATGGGAAGGCTTTTCCTATCACGGAGAAGAAGACGGAAAAATGCATTTCATTCTCCAATAAAAAAGAGCGGTCTGCCGAGCCATTTCTCCCGACAGACCGCCATCAATCAAATGAAATCTAATTCTTATTCTTCAGCACCGTTACATTCAATATCTGTAGCCAAAGTTACGTAGTTCAATACAGAAGTACCGTCTACCAATGCCTTTTCTGTTTCTGTAGTTTCAGTTGACAAGCATTTTCCTTTACCGGTAATCAGTGCATTGTACATCTTCACCTGTGTACCGGCACGCAGGCGAACACCCTGTTTTTCACCTCCGTTGCCAATCAAGGTCAGGTTAGCCAAGGTAGGACAAGCTACCGGAGCGGCAGCAAAGTTCTTGCCGTTGTTATCGCATTCCATCAAACAGTCACAATCAAATCCGAGTGTTTCTTCCGCTTCCTGATAAGCCACCAGGAACTGGCCGCGTCCGTTCCATCCTTCAGTCCAGTCGAAAGAGTCATCACTACAGTTGGTCACTACCATGTGTTTTACGTCAACGCTACCACCGAAGAATTCAAAACCGTCGTCAGAACCATTGTAAGCCTGTACGTATTCTACTGTAGTACCGTTACCTACGCCATAGAAAGAAATACCGTTTGCTTCATGTTCAGAATCCAATGCATATCCCGTATTTTCCAGACGAATATATTTCAGTGTACCAGAGTTATCATTGTCAGCAGAACCTCCATAAGCTGCATCACCGATTTCTGATTTACCGGTACCACCTTCTGCATTGGTATGAGCTTTACCGCAGATGTGCAAACCGCCCCATGCACCAGATTCCTTTTTATCTGAAGTCATGATGATCGGATTTTCTTTTGTTCCTACAGCCTCAATCTTAGCACCCTGCTGCACCAAGATATAATCTACTGACTCATCGTTAGTCATGGCAACAATTTTCACACCTTCTTCAATAGTCAGTGTAGCGCCAGTCTTCACAATATATTCACCGCTAAGTGCATATACTTTATTTGCTTCCAGTGTTTTATTTGTTGTCAGAGTACCTTTCAAAGTTTCTACTGCGTTTGCACTTGTTTCATCGCCGTTGCCGCTTGTACGAATCCATCCCTCTGTCCAGTTATTATCAGCCGATACAGCACCACGATATGCTGCCGCTTCAAAAAATTCATTTACTTTCGGCATATCAGCACCTCCGTCAATTGTACCGATAAATCCATCTTTAAATGTATTACTGAAATCATATTCAATCACATTGTGGTTTGCTTCAGCTACAAACAAGTCTGAAGAATAACCCTCTACCGTCACATCCGGATTTGGATTTGGTTCTGGTTCTGGATTCGGATTAGGGGTGTTGTCATCTTCACTACAAGCTGTGAACATAGCCATAGCCACCATGGCAGCCATCGACATAAATTTCAAGTTCATTGTTTTCATACTTTTTTCGTTAATAAAAAGTTTAGATAGTGTTCAAATTTTCTCTTTATGAATTTTTATAATGTATAGCTAAAACCTAACTCAAAGGTAGTTCCTCTTCCGTAGCGTTCCACTTCCAGCTTTCTGCCGTCTTTCACTTCCTGCCTGAATACGATGTCCTGATTCAGCAGGTCGGTCATCTGCAACTTAAAGTTCCAATGATCGTTGAGCTTATAGGTGGCTACGAAATCCAGTGTATGCAAATCTTCCTGTTTCACATCTCCCAGTCCGGAGATACCTACCGCATGAATGCGTGGTCCTTGCAGGTTATAGAGCAGCGTAGCAGTCAGCTGTGTATCATTCTTAAATTTAGGAGCATAGCTGATATCCGCATTCACCAGGTAAGGAGAAGCTCCCTGCAGGGAACGCTGTGCGTTGGTATAGGCTCCACCTTCCGGCAATTGTACGTTAGTGTACATGTAAGAAGCGTTGGCTCCTACGCGGAAGTCGCGGAACAGTTCTCTGCGGAATTCCACTTCCACTCCGGCAGCCACACCGGTATCTGCATTCTGGAAAGAGTGAACAGCCGCACCACCTGACAAAGTCTGCGTACGTTCAATCGGGTCTTCCAGGATTTTCGCATATCCTGTAATAGAGAACATATTGTTGCTGTTCTGCTGGTCGAAACGTTCGTAACGCAAGTCGATATTGTAGTTATATCCGTTCTTCAATTCTGCATTACCTCGAATCATGGCCGCTCCATACGATTCCTGATAGAGGAAAGGAGCCATTTCGATAAATGACGGACGCGTTACCGTACGTGAGAACGAGAAGCGCAGGCTGTTGGCATCGTTCACGGTATATTTCAAGTTCATGGCCGGGAAAAAATCATGGCAGTTCACCTCATTCCGTTTGGCTTCACCTCCGTCAGTCGCATAATTTACCCACTGGTGACTGTATTCATAACGCACCCCGATATTCACTAAGAAATTGGCTGTCGGATAATATTCCGCGTCAATAAATCCGGCATAGATGGAGTGTCCTGCATCATACTGGTCCTTCGGCTGCTGGTCACGGATTATAGCAATGTCTCCATTGGCAATATTATCATACCCCATAAAGCCGGAAGTCTGGTAAATATCCTCTATTTCAGGGTTGAAACGGCTTACATCATAGTAGAAACGTGTAGAACGGAACGTACGGCTCTTGTCTTTATAAGTAGCTCCCATACGTATCAGGTTATTGTCTCCATAGCGATAAGAGCTTCGCAAATCGCCCACCCATTCTTCTTCATTCAGCGAGCCGAAATAACGCATATTCTCCTGCTTGTTCAGGTCGAACAGTTCCAGAGAGCTTCCTGCCTTTTCAAACATTACCTGTCTGCGGTCTGGCTCTTCGCTGGAAGTCTTGCTGTAAGAACCGCTCCAGTTCAAATCCCACTGTTTTCCAAACTCATGGTGTCCGTTCAACTGATGATTTTGAAGGGTATAAATGTGGGTTACAGAGTTGTTACCTATCAGTTCATTGTCTTCATAGTCTTCTCCCTGTCGCAACATATAGGTATTCTCCGCATTACGTGCATAGAAGAAGGTATATCCTATGCGGTCGGCATCTCTTAGCGTATAAGCCAGGTTACCAAGACCTGCCAGTTTCAGTTCCTGACGGTAACTGTCGTAATTAAACCGGTCGAGGGTAGTACCTCCGGCTTCAAGTGTACGATAAAAAGCATCTTTTGTGGTTTCATTGGTATTGCTTGCACTCAACGCTGCCAACAGACTCAGATTCTGTCCATTCACATCCCAGTTCTTTCCACTGGCTATATTACCGCCAAATTCCGGAAGACTTGTACTTTTATTCACATCGAAGGTTGTATGAAAAGGATTTTCCTTCGTAATGGCAGTAGAAAAATCTGCCTTAGGCATGTCAATATACTTCTGAGAAATACCCGGATTACGGAACAAGGAGTATTGCTGATCCATTTTATAGAAGTCCTGGAAAATTGTATTGAACCGGCCTCCCGTATTGAAACCGATGGAGAAAAAGTCTTTTCCGGTATTTTCTTTGGTACTGATGTCGATATGTGCTCCTGAATAATCTGCGAATGTTCCAGCTTCATATACCTTACTTACCGTAATGTTCCGCACCGTACTTGAAGGAAACAAATCCAGTGGAATCAGTTTGTTATCCGGATTCGGAGAAGCAATCGGCAGTCCGTTCAAGGTAGTCGTACTATAACGGTCGCCCAATCCGCGCACAATCAGCTGTCCTGCACTGGCAATCGAGATACCGGTTATCTTCTTCACGCCTTCCTGTACATTGCTGATACCTTTCACGCTCATTTCTTTTGCCCCAAGGTTTTCAATAGCTACGGTGGCTTTCTGGCGTTCCATGCTCAACGCACGTTCACCTTCCAGGTTTTTACGTGCTACAACGGAAACTTCGCTCAAAGTCTGTGCATCGCTTTCCATCTCAAAGTTCAGCACCACATCTTTGCCTTTTGCTTTTACACCGCCAGTTTTTATATCGGTGTATCCCACATATTTCACTACCAGCTCATACACACCGCCGGGGACATCCAAAATATAATTTCCGTCAAGATCGGCTACAGCCCCTACTGTACTTCCAAGCACTTGTACGGTAGCTCCCGTCAATGGTTCTTTAGTCTGCTTGTCTACAATGGTACCTTTTATAGTCTCTGCTACCATCGGCATAGTAGAACAAGCTAAGAAACCTGAAACAAAAACAATCTCCTTAAAACCTAATCTCATAATCTATTCATGCATTTCTTTTTTCCGTTGCAAAGATGGGGTGTTTATGTTACAGCAAAACTTCATGGGATATACATTTCATTAACACGAAGATTACGTTTGTATTTCTGATTTGAGAAATCAAAAGAATACTTTATATCTTCTTTTTCTCACCCAATTATATAAGGTATAATCATAGTTTTTCCTATTTTTGTACAGACCAAAATAAATAAGATTATGTATCCTTTGAAATTCAAACCTATTTTAAAATCGACCCTTTGGGGAGGAGAACGTATTATTCCTTTTAAACAATTAGACTGTCAGCAGGAACAAGTGGGAGAAAGCTGGGAAATCTCAGACGTACCAGGCGACGAATCTGTAGTAGCAGAAGGTGCAGATGCCGGCAAGAACCTGACTCAGCTGATGGAAGAATATAAAGGAAAGCTGGTAGGAGAAGAAAACTACAAGCGATTCCAGGGTAAATTCCCTTTGCTTATCAAGTTTATTGATGCCAAGCAGGATTTGTCTATTCAGGTACACCCTGACGATGAACTGGCCATGAAGCGCCACCAGTCTATGGGTAAAACAGAAATGTGGTATATCATCGACAATACTGGCGGAAAAGCACACTTGTACTCTGGTCTGAAAAAACAGATTACTCCGCAGGAATATGCCGACATGATTGAAAACAATACGATTTGTGATGCCCTCGACAAATATGACGTACAGCCTGGTGATGTATTCTTCTTGCCGGCAGGACGTATCCACAGCATCGGAGCCGGATGCTTCCTGGCAGAAATACAGCAGACTTCCAACATCACGTACCGTATTTACGACTTCAACCGCAGAGACAAGAACGGTAACTTGCGTGAACTGCATACGGAACTCTCAAAAGATGCCATCGACTATACTGTATCAGATGATTATCGTACGCACTATGAACCGCGTAAAGACGAACCGGTGGAACTGGTAAGCTGTCCGTACTTCACTACTTCTGTTTACAACCTGACAGAAACCATGAACATGGACTACAGCGAACTGGATTCGTTTGTTATTTACATCTGCATGAAGGGAGCCTGCACCGTTACTGACAACGAAGGCAACCGCATCAGCGTAAAAGCAGGTGAATCAGTATTGTTCCCGGCTACTACCCAGAACCTGGAAGTTATACCGGAAGGAGAAGTCTCTTTCCTGGAAACTTACGTATAATCTGATTTGATTTATACTCATTGCTGGGTCCTTTTCTTTTGTCCTGTTTCAGGCAGAGAAAGGGACTCAGTCATTTTTTACAAAAGCATTAGGTGATACGCCCGTAATCTGGCGGAACACACGATTGAAATGGTTGGGAGTGGCAAAACCTGCTTCGTATGCAACCTGTTGCATGGTTCTTCCCCCATCGGCAAAAAGCTCGATAGCCCGCATGATTCTCAGATTGTTCACATAACAGCTGAAACGAATGCCCGATTCATTGAACAAACGGCTCAAGTTGCGCACAGAGAATCCGAAATGAGCAGCCAGTTGCGGCATCTTCAAATTCTCATACAAATGCTCCTGCAGATAGGCCAGAATAGGATGCAAACGTGCATCATTGGGAATGGCCAGCATCTTCAACAAGAATCCCATATCCTGGCTGATGGAGGGCAGCAGTTTGAAAAAGCTAAGTGCAAAGGCATACAAATCGGGAGAATCAGCCTGTTCTATCTCCGTCCCCTTGGAAGCAATAAATTTTAAGTTCTCTGCAATGAAGGAGTTGGTATGATAAATGGAGAATTCTTTCAAGGCGGTATCCTTCTCATCCGCATCCAGCGACAGATAGAAAATAACCAGTGACACCTGCCGGTTCTTGCTGGACAACTCATGCTCCGTACAACCTGGTATCCAGGCGATGTGCTTCTCTGGCACAAAATAACTTGTGGAACCTATCTGCACATGCAACGTGCCGGAAAGGGTATAGATAATCTGGCACTTTTCATGTGTATGGCCCGGCAGTTTAATTTCTTCCCATCCGGTTTTCTTGATGCGGATGGTTTCCTTACTCGTCTGCTTTATCAGCGAAAAGCTGACCCACAACCAGCAGAACCTGATTCGTTCGGAACGCAGACCTCACATCAGTCTGACAGCTACCAATGAGTTTAATGGGCCGATTCTAGTAGAAGTCCCGCCATTGAACAACAACTTCAACTACTGGTTTGCCGGAGTAGGTATCTCGTATAACCTGGATGCTTTGTTCAAGAGCAAGAAGAAACTGAAACAGGCACGGATAGCTACTTCAAAAGCAGAAAAAAACTACCAGCTGGTCAAGGAAGAAATTGAGAATAAGGTGCACGAAGCGTACGTAAACCTGAATGAGGCTTACGTAAGACTACAGACACAGCAGAAAAGCGTACAGCTGGCGCATGAGAACTTCCGTATCGTGCGGCAACGTTACCTGAACGGTCTGTCACTGATTACCGATATGCTGGATGCCAGCAACATGCAGCTGGATATGGAATTGCAGCTGGCCAACTACCAGATAGGTATATTGTATCAATATTACCTGCTGAAAAAAATTACGGGAACACTTTAATGAATTTCATATTTACACAAAAACAAAAAAATATATGATGCGAAACAAAAAAAGAGCTATTTCTAATTTCTTTATACTGCTGGTCCTCGTAGCCGGTATCAGCTGGGTTTGCGGCAAATTTATCCATTTAGGTAATGTGGAATATACAGACAATGCCCAGGTGAAACAACACCTGACCCCAGTTAGCACACGGGTGCAAGGCTTCATCAAGAAAATCTGCTTTGAGGAATACCAGACAGTGAAAAAGGGAGATACCCTGGCCATCATAGAAGATACGGAGTATCGTTTGAAAGTGGCACAGGCCGAAGCAGACTATCGCAATGCACTGGCTGGAAAGAGTGCCATGCATACCACTATCAACACCACACAGAACAACATCCTCGTAACGGATGCAGCCATTGATGAGCAGCGTATTCGTCTGCAAAATGCACAGACAGATTACAAACGTTATCAGGAATTGCTGAAAGAAGAAGCCGTTACTCCCCAGCAATTTGACCGGGTAAAAACAGATTACGAAGCAACACAAGCACGCTATGAGCAGCTGTTGCGCCAGAAACAATCGACTTTACTCCAAAAGCAGGAACAGACCCAGCGCCTGGAACAGAATGAATCGGCTATCAAACTGGCAGAGGCAGCACTCAAACTGGCCAAACTGAACCTCTCTTATACAGTGATTCTGGCTACTACAGACGGAGTGACCGGACGAAAAAACATCCATGAAGGAGAGTTAGTTCAGCCTGGACAAGCCTTGGTTACTCTGGTAGACGGTACAGAGAAATGGGTCATTGCCAACTACAAGGAAACTCAGACTACCGACATGAAGAGAAACCAGCTGGTAGAAGTAAGAGTAGACGCCATCCCTGATGTGAAATTTGAGGGACGTATTGCTTCTATTTCGGATGCTACCGGAGCTTCCTATTCACTTATTCCACAAAACAACTCGGCGGGCAACTTCGTAAAGGTAGAGCAGCGCATCCCTGTCCGTATCGAGTTTACAGAAAACAACCGTCCCGAAGACTTGCAACGCCTGAGAGCCGGAATGAATGTAGAATGTTACGTTAAACAGTAAACAAGAAATGGCTGAACAACGTCCCCAGATTCCTTACTTCAAAGAATTCTTACCGACTCCGGTCTGCATCGTCCTGTCGCTCTTCTTTGCCATGGTCTTTCAGTTTAACGGAGGAGTTTTCCTGCCGACTGCTACCCAGATGTCGAGCGCATTAGGATGTATTCAGGAAGATGTAACCATGGCAGGTTATGTTTCCTTCATCGGCATGACCGTCATATTTCCGATACTGTTCCGTCTGAAATCCCGGTTCACCACCCGGTCTATTTTCATGACGGTATGCCCGGTGCTCATTCTCTGCAACCTGATTACCATGCATACAGACAACATCTTTCTTATGATTTGTGTATGCTTCGTATCGGGATTCTTCCGCATGTGGGGCACCTTCGAGTGTTTCTCCAATACCCGCCTGAGCATTATACCTTCCGGAAATTTCTCGGTATTCTATCCCGTGATCTATATCATCGTGCTTGAAAGTATACAGTTGTCCGGACTGGTCACCATGCACATCAACGACTGGGCCAACTGGCAATACATGCACTGGTTTGTCATCGCCATGCTGATGGTGGTATGGATTTGTGTCATGTGCCTGACACGGACTATCCGCCTGGGTAAAAAGATTCCTTTATATGGCATAGACTGGATAGGTCTCCTCTAATGGACAGCCATGCTGTTCGCAATTGTTTTTATTTGCATCTATGGAGATTTTTACGACTGGCTGGACAGCGTGCAGATTCGCTCCTGCATTGTAATAGCCGTAATATCCTTGTTGATAAACATCAACCGGATGACTTCCATACGGCATCCGTATATAGCCCCGCAGGTATTCCGCTACAAGAAATTCCCCGTAGTATTGTTCCTGTTCTTGATGCTCTGTCTGTTTCTCACCACCTCCTCCGTACTGCAGAATGCATTCATGACCTCCATCTTACAGTACGATACGCTAAATGCCATTTCATTGAACTGGTGTGTATTTGCAGGAATCCTGGCGGGAGCAGGTATCGTATTCTTCCGGCAAGCAGTATTAAAGAAAGGATATAAACTATTGATTTCTGTCGGATTTACACTGATAGTCATGTACCAGTATTACATGTATTTTCTGATATACCCTGATTTGAATATTGAAAGTTTATATCTGCCCAACTTTTTAAAAGGAATCGGACACGGAGTGCTTTATATTTCGCTGACCATTTATGTAGCGAAACATATCCCCTTCAAGCATTTCTTCCAGTCTTTATGCGTACTCAGTTTCATTCGTACCAGCATTGCAACCCCGCTGGGAGCAGCCATATTGAACCGCTGGATGAAACACTTGCAACGTGACAACTGGGGATTATTAAGCAGAAACATGGACAACCTGCACGAGTGGATGCCGGATGTATCACTCATGCAACTCTATGAAGAAGTAAACACCCAGACCATGCTGACCAGCCTGAAAGAGTTGTTCGGCTGGGTATGTCTTTTGGGAACTGTTTTTCTGATAATTGTGCTCAGCTACCGAATCTGGCGCGACCGCCACTTGGCAGCGCTCAAAATGCTGCATAGCCTGCCCGTAAAGAAACGGTACAGGCCATCCAGCATACATAAAATTTCTAAGAATTAGAATTTATAGCCAGCAGTGAAGAAGAACGCCAAATTACGTGTCTTTGAATTGCTGGCTAATTTGCAGCATCCAAATTCTCCGTCAAGTCCTACCGTCCAGCGTTTAAAGTCGAGTGCCACACCAGCCATCACACCGGCATCAAAACGACGTAGTCCTGGAGTAATTTTATCCTTTATCTTTGATTCACTAAAAGTACTATAAGAAACTGTTAAATCATCAAAGTCGATATTCTGCTTGCCGTTTACTCCATACGCCAAATAAGGACCTGCAGTAAATACCATATCAAAATTAGCAGCAGTACCCACATGAAAAGCCGCCAACAACGGCATTTCAAAATAGTTCTGGTTTACATGTTTATTTACTACACTTTGAGTATTATCCCACTCAAAATATTCATCTATACTTGCTCCTTTCGAAGCCCAGTATAATCCGGTCTGGAATGATACCAGTCCACTCAAAGGTACATCAATTCCTACTCCAACCTTCTGGTTAAACAATGGAGAAGAATCTCCGGCATCCTTTCCCATCCAGGTACTCATACCCAGTCCAAGTTCCATACTCCAAGTTACTTTTGTCTGTGCGGCCATTGTCAAAGCTACGAACAAACCTGCCACTATGCATGCAATCTTTTTCATAAGCTCAAATAATAGATGAATTACACAAATTTAAAAAGATAAAGCGGAGATACAAATAAAAAGGGAACAAAAAAGAAGTTTTCACCTCTTTTTGCTCCCTATCTATTAGTTATTCAATCGTCCTTATTAGAATTCGTACTCAATACCGATAGAAATATTTTCTGTATCCAGACCTACACCGAATCCATTTTCTTCTCCGCGATAATAGTCGTCACGATAACCTGCAAAACCTACTTTAGTAATAAAGCTGAAATTATCATTCAATTTTACTGCCAATCCCGGTTTCACTCCGATTTCAAAACCATTTACAGAATCCGCATGTTTTGCCTTGTAAGTAGAGAATCCAAATCCCATATCCAAGAACAAACGTACAATCTTGTTTTCATAGAAAGAGTAACGTGCATACGGAGCCAGGGCAAACGCATTGGTACTTACTTTGTAATCTTCATCATAACCTTTATGCGCATAAGCCAGTTCCGCACCTACGGCCCATTTTTCACTCAGGTTATAACCAACATCCGGTGTGATAGAGAATGAAGTCTTATCTACATCATTGTTTCTCCACAAGCTGATACCACCACCTAAATAAATACCTTCCTGCGCACTGGCAGTGATGGCAGCCATTACAATTACTACGAGTAAAAATAATTTTCTCATAATCTTCTTTTTTTAGTTTTACAAATATATTAACAACTGAATACAGTTTTTTGTTCACTTTTATCCCTGTTTGTGTCTGTTGGCTCTCCGGCGGCGATATTCCGCTTTCATCTTGGCAGAGCCAGAACCATGCAAACCCGTAATGTAGGTTTTCTTCTTAGCCTTGGTCTTTACTTTCTCTTCTTTCTTTTTTCCGTCAGAAGACTTCCCGCCTCTGAACACAATTCCTTCTGTCAATATCTTTTCAATATCCATATTCTTTCATTTTTTAGGAGATAATTTCACATGTTTTCCTGCTTTCGTACATACCAGCGTACGCTTCAATGGAACACGGGTAGACATATTAAATAATAATCCAGGACTAAAATGTTGTCCGTTGGCCCTGAGTTCAAAATGCAGATGCTCTGTCGTAGCACGTCCGGTACGCCCGGTCAATGCGATGACCTGGCCCGCCTTGACCGAATCACCCGGTGCAACAAAGTTTTTGGAATTATGACTGTACACAGTTTCCAGTCCATTAAAATGCCGCACCACAATCACCTTTCCATATCCACCGTAACTTTTGGCCATGCGTACCACACCGTCGAACACACAAAGAATGGAATCATTGGCCTTGGTCTTTATATCTGCTCCCGAATGTCCACCACGGCTTCCATAAGCAGAAATGACTTTTCCTCCGGGAAGTGGAAAACAGAACTGCGAATCGGCCAAACACTCTAAGTGTATCTCCACGCTATTTCCTTTTGAAAACAGTCCCGGTGTATGTACCCTGACATGGCTACGCTCCATGTGTGTAAATACTGTTTTCACAGGTTCATCAGCCTGCATATTTCCCATACAAAGGAACAACAGTCCAAGTATTACAATCAAGCGATTCATTTCACTCAAAATAAAGAAGTTCTACATCCTGGGCATCCGCAAATTCCTTCAACAGATTCACCATATAGTGTACGTCTTCCTCCAGACCTTCACTACCACTGTACGCATTCATGATGGCTAACAGATGAGTAGTTTCCGATGAAATCTTTGTCCGTTCATTATCACTTGTCGGTGTACCTACGCCTCCCACGGCATCTCGGTATACCGGCATTCCCTCAATATTCAATTCTCCACGCCCAATACCTTCGTAAGGCTCACCCGCCTTTCCGATACCTAATACCAGCTTGTCTCCTTGAATCTTATCCCGGTCAAAGCCACCGATGGAATGTCCACTATTGATGGACGCCAAGTTAATCAAATCGACCAGCGTATCTATCTGATAAAGAGAAAGTCCTCTTAACAAGCGGCGGCATAAAGCTTCTGAAGAAGGACGGTAACGGCTGGGATCTTTCCCACATTTCTTATAAGCCTGACGAGTAGCCTGAATGGCAGGCATCTCTTTGATAGAATCAATGGTATATTTCTGACGGTAAAGTTCCGTAAACTCACCGATACGTTTCCACAGTTCTTCACTATATGGAGAATTCTTTACCGTCGCAAATACAGCGGCTCCACGAAACTGCGGCCAAGCCTGCCGTAATTCCTCTGATACTTCAATATTCAAATCCATTTCGCTATTTTCTTAAATGGTTCTACATCCGCATAATCCCCGACAAAATACGTCCGGAACGAATGCCCAGCCGACGTGCCGAGAAGAAATCCGTATAATTTTGATAGGTACAAATCCCTGTTACTTCCACATTCTCCTTCTTTACTCCTTTAGACAGCAACTGTATCCGGTTGGCTTCCCAAAGGTCGAGGTGCCACTTTTCATCTCTGCGGGCGATGCAAGCCATATCAAACCCTGCTGCTTCAAAGGCTTCATACACCTCATCTCCCACTTCAAAAGCATCCAGAGAGATACCCGGCCCGATATAAGCCTGTACATCTTCTCCTTTCGTACCATAAAGTGCCGCCATCTTGTCCAATGTTTTTTCCACGATGCGCTTCACTGTTCCCCGCCATCCGGCATGTATCGCCGCAATCACTTTCCGCCGGGTATCATAGCAAAGCACCGGGATACAATCGGCAGTAGAAATGCAAAGACAGACCTGCTTCAAGTCGCTGACCATCGCATCCACTCCTTCCAGTTGCTTCAATTGTTCCTCTGAAGAGATCCGTAAAAAAGCCTCATCCACGACTTTCACCACCGTATCGTGCGTTTGATGAGGTACAACCAGCATCCGGGGGCGCACAGGCAACAACGAGCATAGCAGTTCCCGGTTCCGTTCTACCTTATCGGACACATCACCACAATAATGATTGCAGTTAAACGAAGCATAATTCCCCTCACTGCAACCTCCGTGACGTGTCGTAGAGAAACAAAAAATGTCGGTGTGCGAACTTTTCGGGCCGTACACCAACATTCTTTTATCATCAGTCAGATTATTCATTACTTTTGTGGTTCGTCCTCCCAGTCTTCCTCTTCGTACTCGTAGTCAAAGTCATCATCCTCATCCACATCCTCATATTCATAGTCAAAGTCTTCGTCTTCGCCCATATCTTCCAGCTCCTTACGAAGCTTGGTCATATCTTTCGGACGATGTACGATGGCTTCCCGACGTACTGCTTCCAACTGGTTACTGTCTTTATTCAGTTCGGCCCAGAGTAAATCTTTCAACTGTTGAATGCCCATTCCAGACACCGAAGAAATAAAGACATGAGGTATATCTTCAGGCAATGTAGGTTCCAGCATCTGCATCAGTTCCTCGTCCAGCATGTCACATTTCGTAATGGCCAACACCCGCTGCTTGTCCAGCATCTCCGGATTAAAGGTAGCCAGCTCGTTCAACAGAATCTCATACTCCTTACGTATGTCATCCGTATCACCCGGTACCATAAACAGCAGCAATGAATTGCGCTCAATGTGACGCAAGAACCGCAGTCCCAGTCCTTTTCCTTCACTGGCTCCCTCAATGATACCCGGAATATCCGCCATCACGAAAGACTTCCCTTCGTGATAAGACACAATTCCCAGATTCGGTTCCAGCGTGGTAAAAGGATAATTGGCAATTTTCGGACGTGCGGCAGAAACAGAAGAAAGCAAAGTGGATTTTCCGGCATTCGGAAAACCTACCAGACCTACATCTGCCAATAATTTCAATTCCAAAATCACCGTCATCTCCTGCATCGGTTCACCCGGTTGGGCAAAACGGGGTGCCTGACGGGTTGCTGTACGGAAATGCCAGTTTCCCAATCCTCCGCGTCCGCCTTTCAGCAAGATGACTTCCTGTCCGTGCTCCGTTACGTCGCACACATATTCCCCTGTTTCGGCATTATATACTACCGTTCCACAAGGCACTTCAATGACTTTATCTGCCCCGTCCTTTCCGAAACTTTTGTTTTTCGAGCCGTTACCTCCATGTTCCGCAAACACATGACGGTCGTACTTCAGGTGCAGCAATGTCCAGTAATTGCGGTTTCCCCGCAAAATCACATGACCTCCTCTACCACCGTCGCCACCGTCCGGACCTCCGTTGGGCATATACTTCTCACGGCGCATGTGCACCGAGCCACGGCCTCCCTTTCCGGAGCGGCAGTAGATTTTTACATAATCAACAAAATTCGATTCAGCCATAAATTCAAGTTTAAGAACTGGCAGACCGTCACCGGCCCGCCAGTTTTTTATTATTTAAAGTTTATCAATAGCCGCGCAAATATCAGCGAAGATACCGTCCATAGTACCCAGTCCCTGAATGTGGCAATATTTACCGTCGTTCTTGTACCAGTCAATCAACGGAGCAGTCTGAGAGTGGTATACCACCAGACGCTTCTTGATAGTTTCTTCATTGTCGTCAGCACGACCAGATTCCTGTCCACGTTTAATCAGACGAGTCATCAGTTCATCTTCAGGAACTTCCAGGTCAAGCATGATAGAAACTTCCTGTCCGCGTACCTTCAACATTTCTTTCAAAGCTTCAGCCTGAGCGATTGTACGAGGGAATCCATCGAAAATCACACCTTTGCTATCCTTGAAGCTGTCGAATACGCTAGCCAGAATATCAATCATCAACGCATCCGGAATCAACTGACCATTGTCGATATAACCTTTTGCAGTTTTACCCAGTTCCGTGCCGTTCTTGATTTCTGCACGCAATACATCTCCCGTAGAAATATGGTTCAAACCATATTTTTCCACAATACGAGCACTCTGAGTTCCTTTACCTGAACCCGGAGCACCAAAAATTACAATATTCAACATGTTGTCTTATAATAAATAAAAAAATTATTCCACCACTGTATAGATGTCACGATAGTTTCGTCCGAAGCCATCGTAATCTAGTCCGTAGCCCACGATAAAATCATTCGGAATATTCATCGCCACATAGTTTATATCCAAATCTACCTGCAACTTATCCGGTTTCACCAGCAGTGTGGCAATACGGATTTCTTTCGGATTGCGTGCTTTCAGGGTTTCCAGCAAACGCTGCATGGTCAATCCCGTGTCCACAATATCCTCCACGATTACCACCGTACGTCCTGAAATGTCTTCATTCAGTCCTACCAGTTCTTTCACCTTTCCTGTAGAAGCCGTTCCCGCATACGAAGCCAGCTTCACAAAAGAAATCTCACATGGAATCGTCAGATGTTTCATCAAATCGGCCGTAAACATGAACGAGCCGTTCAACACACTCAAAAACAACGGATTTTCACCCTCCAAGTCATGATTGATTTCATTGGCCACACGTGCCACCTCCTTCAGGATATCCGCCTCTGGGATAAACGTTTTAAAACGCTTGTCTTTAATCTGAATCGTATCCATGTTATAATCTAGTTTTAGAAATTGCGCAAATTTACGGATTTTCCCTAAAACCTCCACACTTCCCCCTGAGTATTTAAAGATATTTTCAATAGAATATATATCCCATTCGAGGCTTTTTTCGTACTTTTACCGACAAAATAGCTATTTTATATATACAATGAAAATTTTAAGTTGTACACAACAAAAAGAGGCAGATGCATATACCATCGCCCACGAATCTATATTGTCAATCAACCTTATGGAAAAAGCCGCCGGCCTGCTGGCACAAGCCATCAGCGAGCGATATGACAAGTCACACCGTCTTGTCGTATTTGCCGGTCCGGGCAACAATGGAGGCGACGCACTGGCTGTAGCCCGCATCCTTTTCCTGAAAAACTATCCGGTAGAAGTCTATTTGTTCAACGTAAAAGGTACCCTTTCTGAAGAATGCCTCACCAACATCCAGCGCCTGAAAGAAAGCGGATTTGCCAACTACACCGAAGTCAGCAACCAGTTCGACCCGCCTCATCTGGGCAGTCACGACGTAGTAATCGACGGTCTGTTCGGTTCCGGACTTCAAAAACCGCTGAGCGGAGGATTTGCAGCCGTAGTACAATACATCAATGCTTCTCCTGCCCAGGTGGTATCCATCGACATCCCTTCCGGACTGATGGGAGAAGACAACACCCATAACATCCGACAAAATATCATCAAGGCCGACCTGACCCTGAGCATCCAGTTGCCCAAACTCTCCTTCCTCTTTGCCGAAAACGCAGATGTGGTAGGCGAATGGCAATTGCTCGACATCGGTATCAGCCGTGAATTCATCGAATCAGCCAAGACGAACTATTACATCACCGAAGCCAGCGAAATGCGTGCGCTCATCAAGCCAAGAAAGAAATTTGCCCATAAAGGCATGTTCGGCCACGGCCTGCTGATAGCCGGTTCCTACGGTATGGGAGGTGCCGCCCTGTTAGCTTCACGTGCCTGCCTGCGTTCGGGCATCGGACTACTCACCGTACACACCCCTGTATGCAACCATGACCTGCTACAGAGCAACGTGCCCGAAGCCATGGTACAGGATGACGTACACGACCGCTGCTTTGCCGAAGCTGCCGACCTCGACAACTTCCAGGCCGTAGCCATCGGCCCGGGATTAGGGCAGGAAGAAATCACGATGCAGGCCCTGTTCGACCAGGTAAGCAACTGCTATATTCCTTTGGTTCTGGATGCAGATGCACTCAACATCTTCAGCAGCTACCGTAACTACCTGACCCGTATTCCCCGCCACAGCATTCTTACTCCACATATCAAGGAACTGGAACGCATCATCGGACGGTGCAGCAACAGCTACGAGCGTTTGTCAAAGGCGAAAGAACTGGCAGCCCATCTGCAATGCTACATCGTACTGAAAGGAGCATGGACAGCTGTCATTACCCCTGACGGAGTGACTTACTTCAACCCTACAGGTAATCCGGGTATGGCCACAGCTGGAAGCGGCGACGTACTTACCGGTGTCATCCTGTCACTGCTCTCACAAGGCTACACACACGAAGAAGCCTGCCGCTTAGGTGTCTATGTACACGGTCTAGCCGGTGACATCGCCTGCCAGCAAAAGGGAGTAATCGGCATGACTTCCGGTGACATTGCAGACGCATTGCCGGCAGCATGGAAACAACTAATGGAAACTAAATGACAGACAATATGAAAAAAGGAATCATTGCATTGGGACTGCTGGCCTCTCTGAGTGCCTACTCCCAAGAAAGCTATGTGCCACAGGCAGGCGAGGGCATCGTGTACTTCCTGCCTAAGACCAAAGTAGCCATTGACATCATTGCCGCCAAGGTAGACTACCAGCCGGGCGACTTCAGCCTTTATGCCAGTCGCTACCTGCGCCTGAACAATATCAGCTCACAGCCCGAAAGCCATTGGGAAATCAAGGATATTCAAGTCCGCCTTGTAGGAGTGCCCGACTCTACGAAAGCCTACATCATGAAGTTGAAAGATAAGAGTATGGCATCCAATGTAGAACTGACAGACAAAGGGATTGTAAAAGCCATCAACACGACCTCTACCGAAAAAGAATCTCTTCCTGACTACAAGTTAGAGAAGCCACAGCCTCATGAGAATGCCCGCAAATACATGACAGAAGACATCCTCATGGCCGGTTCCAGCGCAAAAATGGCAGAACTGACCGCCCGCGAAATCTACAACATACGCGACAGCAAGAACACCATCCTGCGCGGTCAGGCAGAAACCATGCCAAAGGACGGAGCTTCTCTTCAACTGGTTATTGACCAGCTGAACAAACAAGAAAAAGCGTTGATGCAAGCATTTACCGGTACTACCGACCGTACAGATAAAGTCTTTACAATATTGGTAGAACCCGGCAGTGATACACAAGAACAGGTTGCCGCTCGTTTCTCCACCCAGTTAGGAGTACTTCCGACCAACAATCTGGCTGGTGACCCGATTTATGTTTCCATCCGCAACACTTCTACCCTTCCCATACCGGAAGAAGATAAGAAAAAGAAAAAAGCAGATGGTGCCATCTACAATGTACCGGGTAAAGGAAATGTTACTGTAACTTATCAGGGTAAAAAACTTTTCAACGACGAAATGGCATTTACCCAGTTTGGTTACACCGAAGTACTGGTAGACGGCTTGTTCGACAAGAAAGTAAACACCCGCGTGATTTTCAATTCCACCACCGGTGGTATTTTAAAGATTGACAAAGACTAAAATATTGAATTTATAAAAATAAAAAAAGGTCGTTCCTCACTCATTGGAAGAACGACCTTTTATATTTTCAGTATTAAGCCTTATTTCTGTTTCACCAGCTTCATATACACAGGAAGTCCGTTTCGCAACAAACAAGACACTTCCGTATTTCCATTCTCCATTGTCTTTAAGAAAACACCAGGCACATTTCCATCCATCTGCCAGATACCTTTCAGTTCAATAAAGGCAGGGGTAGGAATTTCTTTCCAGTTCTTCTTGTCCAGCAGTTTAGGACGCAAGTTCGGATTGGCCATACCCAACGACAGACTACCATCCGTATTCTTTTGTTCTATCAGTAACAGTTCCGTAGCCGAAGAAACTACCTCACCTGCTGTCAATCCCTTCGCAGGAGCAAAGAATGAATAGGCCAGCACATTCTTCGGTGCATATTTAATAATGTGCAAGGAATCCTGCATTTCCACTACCGAGAATAGTTCTCCTTTTGTCTGACGGTCGGCCACATTCTTCATCTTAACTTCATCCGCTGCCGGAACTACTACAAAAGAATAAGACTTCTTCTCCGGTTTCACCCCATGGTTCATATACGCTTTTGCCACCACTTCTTTAGCCGGTTTGCCAGCCATACCTACAGAAGAAGGCGTCTCCTGTTCGTCATAAATCACTGTGAGTTCATCATGACCTGCCGGAACAAAGAAGCCGGTTGAAACAGGATTAATCATCGTCACAGGTTCTGAAGAAGCATAATTCTGGCGATTTCCCTTCGTTACCTCCTGGCCGTTCACAGTCAACTTATTGTACTGTTTACTTACTACCGACTGGAATAAGTTCGTAGCCGTAATCATGTTGTCCGCATAATCACCCTTTGCAGAAATACCATTTCCAATACTGAACAACATACCGTCAATAGCCAACACCGACTTACAGAAAGTCAAATTGGTAGGAGTAAATCGCTGACTTCCCCAACGGTCATCCTGATCAAAAGCGGTAGCAAAGAGTCCGTAATCCTTCATGGATACAGCCCCGGCAAAATTGCTCGTTCTGGCCTTCTGGTCAAAACGATCCTTATCGTTCTTATAAGGCATCATTTCCGCCCAGTCGGTATAATGCACTGTCGTACTTCCCGGCATCATGTTCCAGTCCCATCCGGCACCCTTGTTCTCATTGTTAGAAGGATAACCTGTAGGAACCAGTCCCCCATCATACAGAATCTCCAGTGTACCGTGGCTCTGGTAACGTCCGAAACGATTGGTCTTGTTATAGATTTCACTTCCCCACAACATAGCTGTAGGCGACTTCATCACAGCCACCCATCCCGGCTGGCGATACACCCCTGCCGAGCTGTAGTTATACTGGTAGAATCCGTTGGCATCAGCAGCCGGTACCGGATACTTATCCGTCTTAAAGAAGTAATTATAATAAGCAGCCAGTTCCTTATCTAAATCCGTGCCTGTGGCATCCGCTCCAATCTCAATCAACTGTTCGAACAGTTTCTGCGTAAAGGGCACTTCAATACTATAGAAAGGATGGCGTCCTGCCATACTGTTGGCATAAATCCGGTTCTTATCACCTTCTGCACGCACAGCAGTCATGTAAATCGTTACGACAGCCTTTTTCAGTCTTTCGTACGATTTAGGGTCAATCTTGAAGGAAGTCCCCTTGAAACGATAGAAGTATTCCACCCACGTTTTGTAAGAATACATGTATCCGTTATAGTGCGCATTGTGGTGGAAACCTGTACCGTCCGGCTTCAAGATGTCCTTATTGCCCACATTATAGCGCGTACATACCCGCAGGAAGCCGGAGAGCAACTGCAAGTCCTGCACAGCCTGCTGGTCGTTCGGGTTAGCCAGTGCCAGATTAAACACGTATGGCACAATGTTGAAAATATAGTCCGAACTAATCCAGTTCAGGATGGCCTTATCTCCCTGACGAATCACATCCACTTCCAGTAGTTTCTGTACAGCTGCAATCATTTTAGCCTTACGTACCTCATCACATACCGGAATGGCACTCATCAAATCAGTAGGAATCTTTCGTACATCACTATAGTTGCTATATACCAGCTTAGGCATTCGAAGGAAAAAATTGTGTGTAAACAGATAATCCAGATATAAATCCAAATCGCCTTTGGCTGATTTACCGTATTTCTGCACTCCGTATGACAACGCACGTACCGTTTTTGCCACATCCCTCAGATGCTGGTTCATCACTTTCTCGCCCCATAAATCTGCTCCTGTCACGGTATAGTCTCCCGTACGCTGCAGCATCAACATCTTTAGCCCCATCTGTGCGGCCTTCAGCTCACTCTCAGAAGCCTTCGGTTCCGGAAACTTATATTTCTTACGGAACTCTGCAAGTTCCTTCAGCCTCGTTTCGTCCGTATCCTGATTCACAGTCTGCTGTACTGCCGCATCTGTCGTCATGTTACCGGCTGCATACACAGCCGGAACAAGACTTCCCATCAAGAGCAATGCATAGAAATTCTTTTTCATATTCATATTGCTTGAAGGTTCAAAAGTTTACTTTAACGCATTCAGCCAATCAGGAACACTACCCAATCTTTTCTCCAATTGTGCTTCATATAATGATTCTGGAGTTACTTTTACTCCTGTACTCTCTTCATAAGTTAACTGATTAGCATCTTTGGTGAATTGCACTTTCTGCCCATAAGTTCCCACAACTATAGGAGGATAAATTTTCCACCATGTATCAGAATTGGACCACCAAGCAAAATTGCTGGCATGATCATCCGTTCCCGTTACATTCAAATTCCAAATTGTTAAATCGGCAAGATGATTCGGAGCTTCATTCTCAGCACCTCCTGCACGATAATACACTAATCCACCACTGCAATTATCGAATAAAGTGGCACGAGGTTGGGTAGCATGTGATTCAAAACAAGCATCACTTCCCCACGTAGAATTCCATATCACACATCCGATACTGGGTTTAGAAACACCACATCCATGAAACTGTCCATTACAAGGTTTCCCCGTATTATCATTTCCAGTACTCATATCTCTAACCGCCCCGATAAATACACGTGAAGAATGTTGTGCTCGTACAGCAGAGTGTCCACGTATTCCATCTATATCAATCTTATATGCCGAACAATTGGCAGATTCATTAATACTTAATGCTTCACTGACACTCGTAAAATTCACATTACGAACCCATGAGTTTACCACACGAGTCAATACCAGTGGTTTATAAGCTCCGTCATACTGCCATCCATATTTGTCCTTATTACCCGAACCATCACCATGATGTGAATAATTATCCAAAGCATCTCCCACAAATGTAAGGTCCTCTACGCCTACATTCTGCAAATACTTATAATCACGCACTACCCATCCATAGGTAGGATCAACTTCATGCATAATCGGTTCATAGAAAGTAATAGTGTTACCCGATACCGACTTTACCTGATGTATCTCAGTAATCTTCACTCCAAACTCATCTGCCGTATCACCTAACGGAGCTTGCATTATAGCCCAAGTTGATTTGGGCGTAATTGGCCCCAATTCACCAGCTATCAAGTCAGCCGCATTACTACGTACTCTTAATTGTATCCATTTATCAGCAGTTATCCACGAAGCATTATCAACCGTCACCTGATATTTACCCTTTTCAGCTTTCACAGCCACTCTTGATTCAGACAATCCTGACTGATTAAGGCTATTTGTATGTCCAATATTGATCATTTCCGGAGATGAACCTGTGTTTTTTACATCTGTAGGAAGATTAGGTGTTTCCATCTTAATAAATGTCTTTCCAACCCCATCCCCCTTAATAATCAAGTTACTGGCGCAAATCCTTATTGCAGTACTTACATTATTGCCTTTCGAATCAAGCGCATCTTTTTGTCCACTGGAAACATATTTATTATCTTCATCGCTATGCAACACATAAGTGCCTTCAGGAAAATAGATAACCATATTAGCCTCTTTTCCTCTATTTGCCCAACCGCTCTCACCAGCGAGTTCATTGCTTCCCAACAACCCCTTATCTGCTATAATCTTTATAAATGCATCTCGCGCAGACAAGTCATATTTCTCCATGTATTCACGTACATTATATTCTGTGTACCCCAAAGCACGTCCATCTGCAGGAACCGATTCTCCATGATCATAACCGGCATACGAATAATCCAATAATACATTTTCTGTAGATCCTGCTATAAATTTTTTCCATGCATCTGCCAACTTAACGCCTGAAAGTTCCTCTACAGGAGCTGTGATTAATGTTTCCCCACAACGTAAAGACAATGTCAATGTCATTGCAGACTCATCCACAACATAACCTGCAAATGGAGAAAAAACAGCAAAGGCTTCTTTCTCTGTATCCCACACCTGACGAATGCCAATCTTTGACCAATTTGCACCGTCATAAGAAACTTCCCAAAATTTCTTTGCCCCTACACGAAATTGCGGAGTCAAAACTTTCTTACCCGTAAGACTTAGTGCAGGTACCGGTTGCCCATCTGTATCAAGTAAGTTTTCTGTTCGCCCGTCAAGCTCATACACCCAGTAGCCATCTGCATCAATACCCACTACAGGAACTGAACTTTTCGTCACGAGTTCAGGTTCTGAGTAAACTGTCAATACATGTCCATTTTCCAATGATAGCAAACAATGCCCACTATTCTCTTCCGTATAAGTCTTTATCTTTAGCTGTCCTTCTGCCAATTGCTGCATATCAGCTAAATCCCGATTCATCTGTTCCAAAGCAGTTTCCGCTACTGGAGAATCCCCTGCATCCCCCTCAGTTCCTCCCGCCGGAGTTTCATCTTTACAAGCAGAAGTAAAGCAAAAAAGCATGAATACCCCCATAAAAAGCATCCACTTTCCCATGTCTTTAATACTAATATTCATAACCAAGATTCTTAAGTTAACTATATATTACAAATACAATTCTATTTTGAAAAATCCCCCGTAACAATGAAACCAGCTACGGGGGTTAATTATTAGTTTTATCGGTTATCAGTCATACAACTGCCCGGTATTTTCACTCACACTGATAATTTTACCGGAATCGTTACAACCCTGCAATATCCTTCCTTTGAGTAGATTTTCAAGACTAATTGGTCATCATATTCCTTACCTATAGGATTAACAGCAGGAGCTGTCACTGTCATCTTGGTTTCTTCCACCTTGATTGACCAGTTCACAGTTTCAATGACTATTTTGTCAACTTTATTACCTTGCTCAATCGTCCAATCTTTAGTATCTCCTGGAGAAAAAGTAACAGGAGAACCATCATAATTTGCTAATGTTAATGTCAACCCATTAAAAACAGGAATTTCTACAGTACTTCCATCCAACAGTCCAAATATCAACAAACTACCATCTTCTGATGTTTCCACACTACTGAAGAGGCTGCTAAAAGTCTTTCCCGGATCAGCTGGACCTATAGATGCTCCCCCTAACCAGTTTTCATCATCAAATGAATAAATCCAATAACCAAATTCATTCACCTTAAACTGAGGAGTTCTTCCATCAATTGAAGCACTTACCGGCTGTTCATTCTCATCAAGTAAAGGTTGAAAGTCTGTATCACCCGGATATTTATAATACCAGATTTCATCCCTAATCTCCAGCAAAGGCAGTTCCTCATCGGCAACCGCTCCACTGTAGATTCCGACATTAAATTCTTCTCCATTACTTAATTTCAGGACATAATCACCATCTGCCTCTTTTACACAATCCACTATCATATACTTCCCATTCAGGGCAGCCTGATATAAAGCTATATTCTCATTCATTTGAGGTAACATTGCCTCAATCTTATCCAAACGAGCATTCAAATCATTAATGTCGTTCTGGATTTCATCTCTATCACTGCATGCAAAAAGTGCAGTGATAGAGAGAATACCTAATAGTATATATTTTATCTTTTTCATGGCTCAAATGAATTAATCAAGTTTTGCACCATAATCAGCGTATGCAGCACTCGGAGTAAACTGATGTTTCTCAATATCTAAAGTTCCACCAAATGGGTCAGCATCACATGCAACTGCTTCTACAAAACTAGCAAATGGTTTATCCCCAGAATAGAACATTGTCCATTTTTTATCATCGGCTAATTTATAATATATATTATTATCACAAAGTGAACCTGTCGGTTTTGTTGTACCAGGTCTAAACATCGCACAATCACCTGGTAAATTTCTATCAAAATAAATTAAATTATATTCCGATATAACCTCGGATATAGTAGCCGCATATACATAATCAGTGGTACTTGTTGAAATATTAATAAAGGTGTTGTGTGAAACTTCTACTTTTGTCAGAGTAGTTAATTTTCCATCATACAAGTGGAATATATTCTGTAATGCTACGTCATTTCCACTATTATTATAAATAATATTATTTTTGAATACTACATTTGAATAGGTTGCCGTACTTTCCTTCATACCTAAGATACCTTTTGTGTCATTGGGGGCTTCTATCAAACAATTAATCATAGAAAAGTTTTTATAACTTCTAGTATTAGTACTTATATAACTAATCGTCTGATTAGAAGGTAATTTTATATAACAATCATAGAACATAGCATTCTCAAAAGCATTATCTCCATTTTGAGCAATATATGTACTACCAAAAGTACTTATCGGCTGTATAGAAAGATTATAACAAACCAATGCGCCATTAGTCTTTTGATTCAACTTTATTTGTGCGCCCAAATTAAAAGTACTCTTCTCTCTTGAATCATCTCCTATTAATATCAAAGTCTCGTAATTAGCGTTACCTTTATAATTTACCTCTACACCGGGAGCAATAAAGAACACACATCCACCCGTAAAATCATAATCACTATCGTTTACATACTTTGCCTCACCGTATGTCTCTTTATTTATGGCCATATCACCAACCATAATCGTCTTTCCTTCATCATAAACAGCTTTATAACTCTGAATAATCGTAAGACCTTTCACCTGAATCTTCGCAACAGCCCAATATCCACCTTTATACACCTGAAGGCTTAAATCAGTAGAGTTATCGGCAGTAGCACGACTAAGAGTTCCTGCTGCAGCTTCTTCTTTCGGTGCATAAACTGTCAAAGTTGCCTTATGAGTATTCGGATTTACTTCACCCAATACAGCAGTCCAGCCTGATGGAGCTGTTACAAAATAATTATCTCCTTGTACTTCCACTTCTAATTCAGCAGAAAGTCCATAGCCTACTGTCAGAACATTGTCCTTATATTCCTCCACATTTTCTGTATTAATCTTACAAGTAAGTTCAGGAACAACCGGCAACTTATAGGTTGTTCCTGGAGTAGATGTAAGTTTCACTTCCAAGAATCCTTCTGCCTCATTATAATCCACACTCTCAAAGAAAGTGTCACCACCAACATTGGCATCATCTGCTATAGCCTGAACTTTATCTCCTGCTTCATTATATACATAATCATAGTCATAAACTGTTCCATCACCGTCAAGGTCTACCATCCAATAATTTTGGTCATCAAGTTTGAACTTAGGAAGAGCAGCATCCGCACCTGTAGCATCCACACCAGTAGGCGTCCCATTTATCACCCACTTATTATCATCACTAATTGTAATCTCCGGAGTATTAGCCATTCCATCCTCACCCTGATAAAGTTCCAACTGTGTATCATCGCTCAACACAAGTTTATAAGTTTTAGTAGCTTCATCATATACACAAGATTTAATGGTTTTATTACCTTCCACCAACACTTGGAGTACATTCATATTTTCATTAATCGCGGTTACTTGAGCCTCCAGACTTTCTACACGATTTTTCAATTCATCTACATCGTTCCTTAAGTCGTCTGTATCACATCCTACCAATGCAAATACCATCAGCAGAAAAGGTAGCAAAGATTTAAAGTTTTTCATAAGATATTTCATTTTAATTGTTTATTTTACGTTTATTACCATTGTTACTACTTTTGCATCCTCATGCTTATAATTGGAGTTGGTCATCAGGAACGTCGCCTTATAAGTACCTATTTCATCATAAGTATATTCATAAGAAGAAAGACGATTAGACATAGTCTTAATAGTTACACCTTGATCGGGTGAACAAGAATTGACCACAATATAGTCAGATACCAGCCATGTGTTCTTGAGGGTCACATCCGATACCTGTGTATTTCTTGAAGAAGCGTGAATATAAAATCTATTCGAGGTGCTAATGGCACTAGTATTCCACATTCCAGCCACATCATAGCCTACAGTAATTGTGGCATACTGATAGTTACCAACAATCAAGTTGCTCTCTGAATCCCACAATGAAGTTTGATACTTCAGATTCTTCAGCTGTTCAGAGTCTGGATATGCCGGAGAAATATTCAAGGCATTAAAACCAAATTCTGCGGCAGGTACTTCCGTAACTTTTCCATTCTTATAAACATTGGTAATTTTCATATCCGTAAAATTATACCGACCTTGAATATTAGCCAAATCTTGTCCCTTATATGAGATTGCAAACGTAATATTCTGTCCCAAATAAGGAGTCATATCCACTTCATAGCTATGAGTCTGAGAGATATTAGTTGGTAATTCTTCTACAGGAACCAGCTCGTCCCACTGAAATTCCTCTACCTGCTTACAGTCTGCTTCAAAATCATCTTTGTATAATCCACCAAAATTTGTAGAAACATACATGTGTAGCACATCAGCATAAGAAGTCGCATTACCATAGCCATAATTAGTATCAATCGTAAAAGTCAATTTGGAAGACTCAATTTGTGATATATCTATGGTTGTACGATTTCTAAAATCATAACTTTTCCCATCTTCGCCACTAAAGAAAACAATATTGTCTGGTTCTCCATCAAAGTTAAAAACAATAGGCTCTCCTTTTTTGGCATTCACGGTTACCCCTTCACACACTACATTTTCATCCTGTGCAACTGTTACTCCAGCAACGGAAATGTCTTTATCCAACCCATCGTCACAAGCAGCAAAAGCCCACACAATTAATCCTAATGAAATTAATCTATATGTTTTCATTTTTATTCCTATTTTTATTAAACTGATTACCAACCCGGATTATTAGCCGTGATAGCTTTATTTACGGCCATTTCCGCATCCGGAATCGGAAAATAGTTATAAGATTCATCTACCGTCAAATATCCCTGAGCATTATTCAGTGTAGCCTGCTTCCACTCCTGCTTGGTAGCGTCAACCGGATAAGTACGACTTCTACGCATTGCACTAGTCAACTCTCCCCAACGAATCAGGTCATTTCTACGAGTAAACTCAAAGCAGAGCTCCATGGCACGTTCTTCTTTAATGGCTTCACGAAAAGCATCCTGAGTTTCAATTCCACTTGGATAAGAAAGGCCGGCACGTTCCCTCACGGCAGTCAAACACTCTTTAGCCAGCGTTGTTGGAGCTCCATTCACTTCATTTTCAGCTTCAGCCACCATTAATAAGACATCAGAATATCGTAAAATCGGATAGTTAATAGAAGTAAAATTCTTGTTTTTCTTATCAGCTTCATACTCACGGCGATATTTCGCACACGGACGACTTACATCTACTTTACTAGACTCCTTCGCAAAATCACCTGCATAAGAATAAGTACCTCGTCCCCAATTACCAAATGTATTGATAATTGTATTCATTGCTTCTGTACTATAGAACTGTCTTTTCTTCACCGCTTTACTAGTACCTCCGTTTTCATCTAAATACTTAAACTGTGCAAGATTCCAATAAAAGCGTTTTGTATCACCATTCTTTGCATAAAGGTCATAAAGATATGGAGTTCCAAAAATAAACTCATAAGAATAGCCAGGATCCTCACTTCCTACTACATTACTTTCATTTGACAAATCAGGTGCTCCTAATCCAACTACATTTCCCCATCGTCCTTCTGCCACAATATCTGTAGTATAGTTTCCGGCAAACTCTGCCTCCCAAAGGCTTTCATTTGCTGTTGTATTATATTCATTACCACAAATATCAATAAAGAAATCCCAATAATTAGGCGCTAGTTTATGCACATTCAGATTTATCACTTTCTGACCATATTCACTAGCTTTAGCAAAATAAGTAGTCAATTCATCATCAGTAGCCTGGCGTTTTTCACGATGCCACTCACCAGCTCTAAAGAGATAAACTCTTGCCAATATTCCCCAAGCTGCTGATTTGGATACATGTCCCGGCTTAAAATTAAGTTCAGCCGCAGTTAAAAGTCCACCAGTCTGCTCATCTGAAACTTCTGACATTTCACTGATAATAAAATCATAAATTGTCTGGCAATCCGTACGAGGACAATCCAACCCCGTCACCTTATCAGTTGACTCAACAATAAAAGGTACATCTCCCCAGTTTTGAACCAAGTTGAAATAATAAAACGCGCGGAGGAAACGAGCTTCGGCTATATATTGAGCTTTAAGTTTATCATCAATATCCTGAACCTTGTCAATATTCTCAAGAAACATATTTGCACGGTTAATGCCAGAATACAATGTATACCAGAATCCAGTTACAGCAGCATCGCTAGGCAATGCATTGACACAAATCAATCCTTTGGTAGCCGGTGTACGTGCACTGGCTCCACCATAAGTTTCCAAATCATCTCCTCCCTGAAGATAAATATAATTTTCACCATAAAAAGAAGACTGACCTAATATGGCGTAAATACCTGTAAGAAATGAACTTGCCTCATCTGCTGTATTAAAGTATGTCTCTGAAGTCAATTCAGCAGGTTCTTTTTCCAGAAAATTACAAGAAGTAATCATTCCACCCAGAAGAAGTGCATATAAAGTATTTTTAAGTAATTTCATATGATATATCTTTTTAATAATGTAATCGATCAGAATCCAAGATTTACTCCAAAACTGATTGTATACGCTCTCGGATAAGACGAGAAGTCAAGTCCAGGAGTCAATGCGCTATTACGAACAGAGACTTCAGGATCATAACCTGAATAGCTTGTCCATGTCCAAAGATTTTGAGCCGCCAAATACAAACGTACATTACTTAAATGAGCTTTTGCTATCATTGATTTCGGGAAAGTATACCCTAAAGTCACAGTTTTCAAACGAAGGTAAGAACCGTCTTCTATAATTCTTGAAGAGAATACTCTATTTGAACTCGATTGTGTAGCAGCAGGAATATCACTATCTGGATTTTCTGGAGTCCAGCGATCAGCATAACTTGCATACTGATTCAATTCACGTTGCATATTGTTGGAACTTTCGAAGAACAAACGGTTAGCATTCAAAATGTCATTTCCATACGACCACTGGAAGAATACACTTAAATCAAAACCCTTATAAGTAAAACTGTTAGTAAAGCCACCGGTATGTACAGGCAAGCCACGACCAATAATGGTACGGTCATTTGAATCAATGATACCATCACCATTCAAATCCTTATATTTCGGCATACCCGGTTGAGTATTTGATTCTGTAGAGAAATAGGGTACTCCAGACTTCAACGTGTAACTATTTCCAGACTGAACAAAATCATCATATTTGTATGTACCTTCATAGATATAACCATACATCATACCCATCGGCATCCCCACCATAGCTATATAGCTAGGCTGTGAGTTATAATTCTGGTCAAAGGTTGCAGCTGTAAGAAGACTCAACTGATTTTCTGCTAATTCAAGAACCTTATTCTTGTTGAACGCAATATTAAAGTCAGTAGTCCATGTAAAATCTTTAGTCTGTACGTTCACCGTACTTAAAGTTAACTCCAATCCATCATTACGAACCTTACCAATATTCTTGGTTGCACTATAAAAACCAGAACTTAAAGGAATAGAAGCATCCAAAAGCAAATCACGTGTAGTCTTACGATAAATATCAGCCGTAATATTTAAGCGTTCCTTAAAGAAACTAAGATCCAAACCTAAGTTCCATTGCTCAGTAGTTTCCCATTTCAAATCATTGTTAGGCAATGACGTTGGGACGACTCCTACATTCGTATTATCATTATCAAACGGATATGCACCACTAGGTACACTTCCATTAGAAATGTAATCACCCGTTTTATTCTTCAAAACTTCAAGCAAGGCATAATAATCATATTCTCCGATACGGTTGTTACCTGTCAAACCCCAACTCAAACGCAATTTACCTGCATTCAACACCTTTGAAAGTGGTTTCATGAATTCTTCTTCCATAAAATTCCAAGCTAAAGAACCAGAAGGGAAGTAACCATAACGATTTTCTTTACTGAATTTAGAAGAGCCGTCCGCACGGAACGATGCTGTCGCATAATACTTAGATTTATAATTATAGTTCAAACGAGCCAAATAAGACATCATAGACCATGAACTCTTCAAAGAAGAAGCTGCTGCTAATGTACCATCTGCCATACCAGCCATACCCAATGATTCATTCGGTATATGAGTGGATTTCAACGAATAATATTCATAATCTGAATTCTGAAATGTAATACCAGCTAATGCATTAAAGAAATGTTTCTTCTTTATGTTTGTCTGATAAGTCAAGGTATTTTCATTCAACCATGTCAAACGCTCATTACGTATAATCTGAGCATTTACTTTATCTGTAGATGTAGGACCCCCATAACGAGTATTCGAGTTATTAAACTGGTCATTCTTGCGGGCATCGTATGTATAACCTCCTGAAATCTTCAATTTTAATCCTTTTATTATATCGTATGCCACATAACCATTCAACTGTAAATTGTTAATGTAATATTTTCTATATTCCTCCTTCAATGAACGAATCGGATTAAAACGGTAGTCATTAGTACTATCAATAGCATCATCCATCACATCATTCAAAAGAGATTCCATTGACTTGTTTGGATAAGTAATAGGACGATACCCCCACACACTAAAGAACAAGTTATTCATACCACTATAAGAGGTTTCAGACGGAGTACTACCAGTCTGAACACTACGAGAATAGTTCGCCGTAAGACTCATATCCAGTTTATCACGACGTACAGCAGTATTCAAACGTGCCTGAAATCTTTCATACCCTGAATTCAACAGAATACCATCCTGATCATAATATGACAATGAGGCATTATATCGCACACCTTCAGTTCCGCCAGAAATACGTACATTATGATTCTGCTGCCATGCTGTACGCAAGATTTCATCCTGCCAATCGTATTGAAAAATATTACGATAATCCTCCAATGTCCATTGCTTATCGTTGTAGTTCATTAAGTAGCCACCACTTGCATTTGCAGCTGCCTGCGGATACATCTCAGTTTGCAATTTTACAAACTCGTATGCATCCATCATTGGAATAGTTCGTGTAACATGATGCATAGTTACACTACCATCGTATGTAATCTGCGCCTTACCAACCTTTCCTTTTTTTGTCGTAATGATAACAACACCATTCGCACCACGGGCACCGTAAATAGCCGTAGCTGATGCATCCTTCAAAATATCCAATGATTCAATATCCGAAGGGTTGATTGTACTTGCCATGGCTGCATCTTCTACCGGGAAGCCATCAATCACATAAAGCGGAGAGTTATCCTGTGTCAACGAGTTGTTACCACGAATTACAATATTCATAGTTCCACCCGGGGTACCCTCACTGGAAGACACATTTACACCAGCAATACGTCCACCTAAGGTCTGATCGAACGAACCAACCGGAGTATTCAACAATTCCTTCATATCCGCCTTGGCTACCGAACCTGTCAAGTCTTTTTTCTTCACTTCCTGGTAACCTACGACTACTACTTCATCCAATACCTTCGTATCTTCTTCCAATACGATAGACATCGGCTTAGAGGTATCCACCTGCAGTTCTTTTGTGGCATAACCAATAAAAGAGACTACAATAACGGATTTTTTATCGGGCACACCCAATGAGAACTTACCATCAATATCAGTAATAGTTCCCTGAGTAGTCCCTTTCACTTGGATACTGGCACCAATAACGCTTTCACCCGTCTGGTCAACCACAGTACCCCTCACGAGTACCTGGGCCATAGCCACAGTTACAGAGAACAAGACGAACAACATCATGCTCAATCCCCTTCTCCATAGAATAGTTCGGAATTCGGTTTGCATACAAGAATTTAGATTAAATTTAGATTTTAAAGTTTTCGTCACAAATGTACAGTTTAATTATAGAAAGAGGTGACAAAATAGTTCATTTAAGGGTGCAAAAATATTCATCACCTAAAAAGGCAGAAAAAACAATAACAAATAAACTTCTAATTATCAAGCAAATAAAATAGCATACATGATATAAAACATCTATTTTACAAAAGTTTTCATCGTCCCTTGAGATACCGTTTTTTCTTATCAAAAAACGCAAGGACGTTTAGTCCAAAACGCAAGTACGTTTTAGTTAAAACGCAAGTGCGTTTGACTTCAAACACAAGGACGTTTTAATCCAAACGCACTTGCGTTTTCAAAAGATACCAAAAATCATCTTTTTTTCCTCTTTTAAAAGAGGAAATACGTATTCGGAATAGTTTTTCTGTTTCTATTATTTGCAGAGTTCTCAAATTAGCCCTATCTTCGCACGATAAAACATTCAACTTTGTTATGACCCGAATGAACAAAATAAAGAAACTAAAAAAAATCCGTCTCCATCATGAAGGAACTCACATTCTGATTACCAGTGCAATCTTGCTGCTTCTTGTAAACGCTGCTTTATACTGGGGGATAGAGTGCCGGATTCCATTTTATATTGTGGCAGCAGTAAGTATCGTAGTGTACTTGCTGATGGTCAATTTTTTCCGCTGTCCCATCCGATTGTTCAAAGGAGATACGGAAAAAACCGTAGTCGCTCCTGCCGATGGACGTATCGTGGTAATTGAGGAGGTGGATGAGCATGAATATTTCCATGACCGCCGACTAATGATTTCCATCTTTATGGACATCACCAATGTACATGCCAACTGGTATCCTGTAGACGGGGTGGTAAAACATGTAGACCATCATAACGGACGGTTCATGAAGGCGTGGCTTCCCAAAGCCAGTACGGAAAACGAGCGTTCTATGGTGGTAATTGAAACGCCTGAGGGTCATACGGTTATGGCACGGCAGATTGCCGGTGCGGTGGCAAGACGCATCGTAACATACGCCGTACCGGGTGAAGACTGTTACATTGACGAACACATGGGATTCATTAAATTTGGTTCGCGAGTGGATGTGTACCTGCCGTTAGGTACGAAAGTTTGCGTCAGCATGGGGCAAAAGACAACCGGTAACGAAACGGTAATTGCCCGCTTGCCTTAATCCTGCAATACAATATTTACACCTTATTATATTTAATATATTCCGATGTTTGAATCGCGTCCTTTTCCCCGCATACCCATATATGAAATCGTCCAGGCTTACGTCCCACGTGTTCAAAGCGTCACGGATTCATGGAATTCCACCACAGCCTCGATACCTTTCCGAAACATATCCAACGGAAAATTCTCATTAGGCGAATGAATAGCGTTACTCTCCAAACCGAATCCCATCAAAACAGTCTTTGTTCCCAAAATCTTTTCAAAATCACTTATGATAGGGATACTGCCACCACGGCGCACAGCCAACGGCTTTCGCCCAAACGCCTTGGTGAAACCTTCTTCCGCAGCTTTGTAAGCCGGCAAGGTTATCGGACAAACATAGCCTTCGCCACCGTGCATAGGAGTCACTTTCACCTGCACGTAGTCCGGAACTATGGATTCGATATAATCGACAAACATCCGGGAAATCTTCTCATGCTGTTGATGGGGAACCAAACGGCAGGACACTTTGGCATAGGCTTTAGACGGCAACACGGTCTTAGAACCTTCTCCCGTATAACCGCCCCAAATACCACACACATCGAACGACGGACGGCAACTATTCCGCTCAATCGTACTGTATCCTTTCTCTCCTTTCAAAGCACGTACACCGATAGCTTGTTTATAACGTTCCTCATCAAACGGAATTTCAGACAGCATCCGACGTTCTTCCTCCGACAGTTCTTCCACTTCATCATAAAAACCCGGAATGGTGATGCGCCCGTCTTCGTCAGTCATACGAGCCAACAAACTGCACAATACATTAATAGGATTAGCTACCGCTCCACCGAAATGGCCGGAATGCAAATCACGATTCGGCCCCGTCACCTCGATTTCCCAATAAGCCAATCCTCGCAGCCCCGTCGTAAGCGAAGGAAGGTCGGGCGCGAGCATGCTGGTGTCGCTCACTAGAATCACATCACAGGCCAACAGCTCACGATGTTCCTGAAGGAAAGCATTCAGACTGGGAGACCCGATTTCCTCTTCCCCTTCCAATATGAATTTAACGTTATGGCGCAAATGCCCTTCCCGCACCATATATTCAAAAGCCTTCAGTTGAATCATAGACTGCCCTTTATCATCATCCGCTCCCCGGGCAAATACATGTCCGTCACGCACTTCCGGTTCAAAAGGGTCGCTTTTCCATAAATCCAACGGTTCGGCAGGCATCACATCGTAATGGCCGTATATCAAAACCGTAGGCGCATCAAAGCCCACACGCTTTTCCGCATACACCAAAGGATTTCCGGAAGAAGGCATTACCCGAGCTTCATCCGCTCCGGCCTCTAACAGCAAATGCTTCCAACGTTCGGCACAAGCCACCATATCTGTCTTACGTGTCGGGTCGGCACTCACACTCGGAATGCGAATCAGACTGAACCACTCTTCCAAAAAACGGGCTTCATTTTCTTCGATATACTTTTTTACGCTTTTCGCCATATATTTTCCATTTAAAAATTTCACACCTTGCATTCTTTGCCCAAATATATAGAATATATTCCATTGTCCTGCACAAATTAAACATAAAAAAGCCTTCTGCTCCTTCAAACAGGAGCGGAAGGCCACATCTTTCCGAACGCGTCATGCTTAAATTTTCTTCGACCGGACGGAAGCTTCTCCGGAACGCAACCCGTCTGAAGAGACTTTAACCGTAATTTTTCCGGGCTTAAATGTCGTTCGCACCGCCACGCGCATCAAACCTCCTTCTGCCTGCAACTCCGTATCGCCCGGAGCATGGTATTCCAAAGGTTTTCCTTCCGTGACATAGAAATTGTAAGAGCCTTTGTACACCCCTTCGCCTTCCACTTCAAACCTCAACTGGTTGTCGGCAAAAGGACACCAACGCCCTTCCTTGTCCACCACGCGCACCGTAGCGATGAAAGCATCCGAAGCATTGGCTTTCAATTCAAATCTTTCCCCGTCCGGTTTGGCTGCCGGTTCTTCGATTTCCACTTCCAAAGCGTACGGCTCGCCGGCAGAGGCGATCTCATCCTCGCAAACGGGACGTTTCCGTTCGTCCAGCCCCACGGCCTTGACCGTACCCGGCTCCCATAGGATGCCTTTCCACGTGCAGCGACGTGTCCGTGCCTCCGGTTCCACAATCCCACGGGACACCCCGTTGACGAAGAGTTCCACATAAGGACAGTTGCTCCACGCATCCACGTCCTGCAATCCCCGGAAGTTCCAATGGCTCTGCAAGGCCACACCGGGACGCTCGTCGAAAGGCACCCAAACGGCTTTCTCGAAAATCCGGTACAGCAATTTCGGGAAGCGGTTGCCGTCCATGGCGCACGAACCCAGGCTCTTTTGGTTACGCATGCCGTTGAGGTAAATGGTGTACCCCTCCCCGTACGTCTCGGCCAACATCCAGTTGATCCATCCGCATGCGCGTTTGTCCATGTTGTCGAAATAGTTCTCCACATAGTCCATCGAGAACTCTTTTTCATTATCGTAGTCGAAACGGGCGATGCACCAACTGGGCAAGCCCGACCAGTTCGTCCCGTAGACTTCCGTGTTCCACGAAGGACTCCCTTCCACCTTCTCATAACGGTTCGTGTAGCCTATCACGACCGGTTCGTCCTTGTCCCACTCCGGAGGATAACCGTCGCGGTTCTGCACGAGGCGCGGCTGGATGTAATCCCATTTCTTCACCTGCTCCAACGTATAAGACGGCAGATATTTCTCCCCATCATACGCCAAACCATTATTCGACTCCCAGATGACCACGCACGGATTGCTACGATAAGTCACCATCACATCGCGGTCGTACTCCCTTTTATAGGTAATAGCCGGTTCGTCCTTCAATGCCCATTCATTGTCGCCGCTGTTGACGACCAACAAGATGCCGTAGCGGTCGCAAGCCTCGAACACTTCAGGGAAAGGCGGTTGGTGCCCCACACGCAGCGTATTACCGCCGCACCGGGCTATCCGGGCAACATCGTTCCACCAGAAAGCCGTAGGAACGGCAGCCCCCAATCCCGGGTAATTGTTCCGGTAACCGAAGCCGCGCAAAAAACATTTCTCACCGTTGACATAGCAAAAATCCTCGTCCCACGTGATTTGCCGGATGCCCCACGGACGGCTTTGCCTGTCCACCAGTCGTCCGTTCACGTAAACTTCATTCTCCACCGTATATAAATAAGGTGTACCGGAAGTCCCTATCGGATACCACAAATGGGGACGCTCCACCACTCCCGTACGGTCGAACAATACGGTCTGGCCGCCTGCGGCACGGCGGGTATCCTTGAAAGCCAAGGCCGTCTTGCCCTTCGCATCCTTCAAATACGTGCGCAGTTCCACGTCGCACGCTTCCGTACCCGCATTCTCCACGTTCACCTGAAAACGTACTTCGGCTTTGTCTTTGGTAGCCGACACCGTCCCGAAATAAGTTCCCCACTTGCCCATAGGAGAATAAGAATCGAAAGGAATGTGCACCTTGTTCTTCTTGTGCAGGTAGACGGGGCAGACGATACCTCCCATGGCCTGACCGAAGCCTTCGTTGGTCCCGAAACCGGGCCAAGTGAAAAACGTACCCTCGGCATTGGACACCCTTACCGCTATCTGGTTCTCTTCTCCATAACGCAGATAAGGCGTGATGTCCACCACAAAAGGAAGCGCGCTCCCCACATGGGTCACCGCTTCCGGCTGCTCCACCTTCGTATTGCTTCTTATCGGCGTACCGTTCACATACACCGTCGCCCCGATGTTCACTCCCTGGAACTCCAAGAAGAACATCCGGCCGCGGTCTTTTCCGTCTATGGTTATTTTCTTACGGTACCACGCTTCTCCGCGCCAGCAACGTTCACCCGTACTGGTATTCAGGTAAGTGTCCTGCTCATTGTAGCAATGGGGAATCCCTACCGTCTGCCATCCGGTATCGTCGAACGAAAGCGAAGCCATGGCCTCGGCCTGCCCTTGATCCTGCTCTGTTTCGGGATTCACTTCCACCTCGCTCAACGTCACAGGCACGTCCTGCCCCTGTTCGGCCTTGCACTTCAGTCCGGAGAAACGCACATAGCGGGCCGTGGCCTTGACCGACAAATCCAGATAAGTAGCCGTCACCGTCTCGGTGTACCCCACCGTTCCGGTATGCCCCACAGTCGTGAAGTCGCCCTCTTTATGAAGCACACAGAGCTTTTTGCCTTCCGAAAGGGTTTGCCAGTTGCTGCCGTCGGCAGATACTTCCAACTTGACTTCCGCAAATCTCGTCCGGTCTGTGTCGAACCACAATTTCACGGAAGACAGGCGGACGGCTTTACCCAAGTCCACAGTCCAAAAACCTCCTTCCTGCGCATTCACCGGCTTCCATTCCGAGTGGACGTCGCCGTCGTGAACCACAGAAACGGCCTTTCCGTCAAAACATACCTGCGCATCCTTCGCCAAATTGATTTCCTGACGCACCACTTTCGTAAATTTCCATGGAGTCTCCCCCAAATTAATGCGTGTGGACACACTTTTAGCCTGCCCGCTGCCCGCAAAAGTCCACAGGCATAGCCACAACATTGACAATAAGCTTTTTCTCTTCATGTTTCAAAC
>OMCT01000049.1_pt1 | contig 88448 bp, 72 predicted proteins | sample 1674301 | NCBI WGS metagenome assembly OMCT01 (sample SAMEA103958158, study PRJEB25191) | human gut metagenome
GTCAACCTTGGTCAACAGGCCTATTAGCCAAGGTCAATCGACCTGTCAACCTTAGTTGACAAGCCGATTAAGCAAGGTTGGTATACAATAAAGCTTAAGATACTGATGCAACACAGACCGGACAAAAGCAAACGATTGCCCGTTCTTTGAACGATTAATGAAGCGGCACAAGGACTAAATGTCCTCATACACGTAGATAAACTGAAAGAAGAAGAGCTAATAGTTTAACAGAGTTAAAACTCTAATAACAAGAGCATAACATTTCAACCTGATCCCAAATCAATAAATTACGAGGAGTAGAAAAGAAAAGCGGAGAGAGTTTTTCAACTTTCTCCGCCTCAGTACCCAGACCCGGTATAAGCTATAGAAATCATAGGAAAACAAAAGAAAATCAAGCATTTAGTGTAATCACCCGATTACGGTACCTAAATCGGGATAAAACCTCTGAACAATGGCAAAGTTAGAAAATAAAACGAAAGAAAATCCCAAATTGGAGCAAAATAAGCTCTCGGACGGCAGAATCAGCCTTTACTTAGAGTATTATTTAGGTAGAGAGGAAAAGCCCGTATTGGATGAAAACGGTAATCAAGTGTACTATGATAAGTGGAAAGATGCAAGGCAAGCCCAAGTTTGCAGTAAAGCACAACAGGCGAAAAGAGAACCTTAGTCTGTATCTGTTTATATCAACAATTACACCAAGAAAGATATTCGCATGGTACAAATTGCGTTTAGCCGTTTTAAGGACTTCTTAAAAGAGCAATACCCCATGAATGAGTTTAGTATCAAACCGGAACTTATTACCAAGGAAATGATGGAGCAATTTGTAGCCTATTTGCAATCCCGAAGTGTGGGTGAAGGTGCTAAAAGCATTTACCAGCGTTTCAAGAAAGTTATTCGATATGCGATTGACCACGATGTAATGTTGAAAGACCCATCCAAAAGTGTTACCTGCAAAGTAGATAGTCAAATGCTTCGGAAAGATGTACTTTCTCCCGAAGAAATACAAAAACTGGTGGCTTGCCATTACGATAATGAAAATCCGAATGTCAGACGGGCTTTTATATTCTGCTTATACTGCGGTTTGTGTTTCTGTGATGTAAAAGACCTTACCTATAAGAATGTGGATTACGCTAATCGGTTATTGAAGTTTGAGCAAAGCAAGACAAAGGGATATTCAGCCAGTAGTGGTGTAGTTATTCCCCTGAATGACAGCCTATTGTCTATCATTGGTGAAGCCCCGGTAGACAAAAACTGTTTGATATTCGATTTACCTACTTACGAAAGTTGCTGTAAATCAGTAAAGCGGTGGGTAAAGAGAGCCGGGATAGACAAACACATAAGCTGGCATTGCGCCCGACATTCGTTTGCCGTGAATATTCTGAACAATGGGGCAAATATCAAAACCGTAGCCAGCCTTTTAGGACATAGCGGATTAAAGCATACGGAGAAATACACCCGTGCGGTGGATAAATTAAAAGAGGAAGCTATAAATAGCCTGCCCGAACTAAAGTTTTAACCACAAAAGACTTATCTTTGTAACTATGAACTTTGAAGCATTAGTAAAACATATCAGCACGATACAGAACACGTTGCAGGCACAAGCCGCACATGCTGTAAACCTTGCCCTTACTTCCCGTAACTGGCTTATGGGTTGCTATATCGTGGAATTTGAACAGAACGGGGAAGACCGTGCCGCATACGGTGAACAACTGTTGAAGAAGCTGGAACAACGGCTGAAAACAAAAGGTCTGAACGAACGTAGATTTCGTGAATTCAGGCGGTTGTATCTTGTTTATCCACAGTTAAAGGAGCAGATATTTCACTATATAATGTCAGGAAATGAAATTCGGCACACATTGTCCGCCGAATTCACAGAACCAATTCGGCACACACCGTGTGCCAAATTGCATACAGCAGACAATCAAATTAATAACTGGAATATACCTGCTGAAAAGTTGTTTAACAGGTTGCCATATTCTCACTTAAAATTTATATCCAAAATTGAGAACCCTGTCAAACGTGCTTTTTATGAAATGGAAGCAATACGTGGTTGTTGGTCTGCAAGAGAATTGGAACGACAAATAGCATCTTTATACTACGAACGTAGCGGATTATCCAAAAACAAAGAAGCATTATCCGTTTTAGTGCAACAGCAAGCGACCTTGTTACAACCCAAAGATGTTATCAACACCCCTGTTACTTTAGAGTTCTTAGGACTAAACGAGTGCTCATTAATGACGGAAAACGATTTGAAACAATCCATTCTTGACAACCTACAACGCTTCTTGTTGGAAATGGGACATGGCTTTTGTTTTGAAGCCCGGCAAAAACGAATCTTAATAGATGAAGATTATTTCTTTGCCGACCTTGTGTTCTATCACCGCATTTTGAAATGCCATATCATTGTGGAATTGAAGATAGACAAGTTTCGTCACGAGTATGCTTCGCAACTGAATATGTATCTCAACTACTTCAAAGCGGAAGTGATGCAACCGGATGATAATCCACCTGTCGGTATTTTGCTCTGTACCGAAAAGGGAGATACATTAGTTAAGTATGCCACTGCCGGATTAGACCCGAATATCTTTGTCCAAAAGTATAGGATAGAGCTTCCAACAGAAGAAGAAATAAAGAAGTTCATTTCTTCCTCAAACTATGAGAGTTACAAACTTTAAAATTGGCTAAAAGAAAAAATGTTTCTTCTTTCGCCAGTACATATATTTTGCAGACGATAAAAGTTAGTTTAGTACGTTTTGGATATATATACAAAAGCATAAACTAAACTCACCATAAAGTAGATTTGTAAAAAGATTCAGATATTAACTCAAAAATGATATATAAAATCCATGTAAAATGAAAACAACCTATTTATTGAGAATGCTTTTTGCATTCCTCTGCACCATCGGCCTGACAGGGTGCAGCGATGAAGAGAGTAATCCGCTCCGTTTCGACCTCTCTACCGACACGGACAACACCGTAGATGTATGTTTCCCTCGCTCTGAAAAAGACGGGAGTGCAGGCGCCGTCACCATCCTGGGCGGTGATGGCAGCTACACTGCGCAGTGTGACAATGCCGCTGTCCTGAAAATCGACATGAAATATCCCAATGCGTTCGTTCTCTATCCTCAGGACTGGGGCGAAGCGCACGTCACCGTGACCGACGGTACGGGTGCATCCATTGTACTGAAAGTAAATGTTTTCCAGGCAAAACAGACGTTGGTTATCGGAGTTATGGATGTCCTGATTACAGGAGGCGAAGAACTGACGGACGAACAGACGGCCGGTCTTCGCAAGGAAGCCTTGGCCACTATTCCTGTCAAAGAGGTGGGGGGAGGCTACCGGATGATATTCGACAATCCGCAGGATCCCGACCGCGGTACACTCTGTTTCTATCCTACGAAAATGGACAAGGAAGAAGAAATGGTGAAAGGCTCTTTCGTCGTCAACTCCGACCGCAGTGAGGAGAATCCGTGGTACTACCGCTTTCTGCTGGAAGAGAAAGAATACGCACTGATATTGTTGCCCTACGACAACAAGGATGGAGTGACTAAAGACTACTTGATTCCCACTATGGCTCTGTTTGAAGACGTGACCGAACAGATTCCGATGTCTTATCCTGGGGTAAAAGTCTTTACGCAGCAGGTTTTCAAGTTAGGCTGATAAGATGAGACTCTAATATGTGTAGTGCAGCGGCACTACGGAACGTATAAAAACGAAGAGAGGTTGCACGCTGATTGTGCAACCTCTCTTTTATATTCGAGTTATTTGCGTGGCAGATACTGTTACCTCACAATGCCTTTTGAATTGCCTATGAAGTTGATAATGTTGTGTATCTCGTCGCTCATGGGCACCTGGTCTTCAATCTTCTGCAAAGCATCCTGAATACTGAAGTTGCCTTGATATACCAGTCGGTATGCGTTCATGATGTGGCGCAGGACACGTTCTGTTACCTGGTTCTTGTGCTGTAGCACCATGGCGTTCACTCCGTGGTATTCAGCCGGATTTCCGGCCATGATGATATAGGGAGGCACGTCTTTGGATATTCGGCAGCCACTTTGGACCAGCGACCAGCTTCCTATGTGGCAGTTCTGTTGCAACAGTACGTTACTACTTAAGATTACGCAACTGTCTATGCGGCATTCACCAGCCACCGTGGTCTTAATACCCAACACGCAATGGTCGGCTATTTTCACGTCGTGGCACAGGTGTACGCCATCCATCAGATAGTTTTCGTTGCCTATCTGTGTGTATTGTCCTTCGTGCGTTCCTCGACTGATGACAACATTCTCGCGGATGTCGTTTTTGTCGCCAATGACAAGCAATGTATGTTCGCCAGTATAATGGAAGTCTTGCGGTTCGCTTCCCAATACGGCTCCGTGGTGCACTTTGTTTCCTTTCCCCATGCGGGTACCGCTTAAAATGCGCGCGCCGGACATGATGATGCTATCGTCACCGATTTCAACATCCCCTTCGATGTAAGCGAAGGGCTGGACAGTTACATTCTTGCCGAGTTTGGCGGCAGGATCTACATAAGCTAATGGACTAATCATAATATTAGGGTTTTAATAGTTAATCTCTTCCTCCACCCAAGGCTTGATACAAGCTGATGACTGCCTGCATGCGGCTGAATGTATCGCTTACTTCCGAAAGCTGTGCGCTGAGGTAAGATTGTTCGGCCGACAACACCTCGAGATAGGTTGAGGTGCCTAAGTTAAACAATTCTTTTGTATAATCGGCAGCTTTTTTCGAAGATTCTACTTCCATATTACGTGCAGCCACTTTTTGGGAGCATGCCTGATACTGGTCGAGGGCGTTGCTTACCTCGTTTCCGGCATTAAGCAGGGTAGTCTGGAACTGAATCTTGGCTTCTTCCTGTTGAGCCTTGGCGATTTTCAGCTGGGCAATGTTGGCTCCGTTTTGGAAGATGGGCTGGGTGAGCGAAGCCACTGCGCTGGCCAGCAGCTTGGCCGGATTGACGATTGCTGCACCTGCGCTGTTGGTCCAGCCGGCCGATCCGCTCAGTGTGATGTGCGGATAGAAGTTGGAACGCGCCACGTTGGTATTGTAATAGGCAGCGGCCAAAGCCTGTTCGGCAGCTTTCACGTCAGGACGGTTGGAAAGCAGTTGCAAGGGAATGCCTGTCGAAAAGTCGGAAGGCAATTGTTGGTCTTCGAGTACACCGCGCTCAATGCTGTGTGCCGGTTCGCCCAGCAGCAGGCAGAGCGAGTTCTCTATCTCGCGGATGCTGGCACGGATATCGGGCAGTGAAGCCAGCACTTGTGCATATGCGGCTCGGCTTTGGGCTACGGCTGCTTCTGTTGTGCCATAGATACCCGATTCTTTCATGGCTTCCATCGTTTCGGTATTCTTTTTCAGAATTTCGGCTGTACCTTCGGTTATTTCCAGTTGGCGGTCGAGCATCAACAGTGTGTAGTACAGATTGGCCGCATTGGCGATAAGCTGTACGCGGGTATTTTGCTCATAAGCTAACGTTTGTTCAAGGTTGGCCTGAGCCTGGCGTTTCTGGTTCAGCAGTTGTCCGAACAGGTCGATTTGCCAGCTGGCTGCAATGGGCAGTGAGTAGGTCTGGGTAGCCTTCCCCTTGTCCCAACTGCTGACAGTTCCTTGAGGCGACAAAGTGAGCGAAGGGATGAATGCCAGTTTGCTGGCGAGTAGCGGAGCCTGTGCTTCTTTTACTTTCAGGGCAGCTGTGCGGATGTCGGGGCTGCTGGTAAGTGCCTGTTCAATGTAACCTTGCAACTGAGGGTCGGTGAATACTTCCCTCCAAGGCAGATTGCCGAAGTTGGCTGTATCGGCAACTAACGTATCGCCACCGGCTACGGTGTCGCGATAGAGGCCTGCCGTCGTAATGTCTTCAGGTCTGTCGTATGATTTGTAGATGTGACAACTGCTTAACAGGGCAGTGGCGCACATCAGGGTTATGATTTGTTTTCTCATTATCTAAGCTGTTTTTATGGAGAATGGAGAATGAAGAATGATCAGGTTCATTCTCCATTCTGTGCTATTTAACTTTATTTGCTGGTGTACTGTTCGATTTCTGGTTCTGCATCCGAGTTGTCCACGTCTTCCCATTCCATTGGTTTCACTTTCTCTTGCAGGTATTGGAAGGCCACGAACAGAGCCGGTACGATGAAGATCTGCAGAATCATACCGATCAACATACCACCGATGGCCGATGTTCCCAATGTACGGTTACCGTTGGCACCTGCACCCGAAGCAAACATCAGCGGGAGCAGACCGACAATCATGGCCATAGACGTCATCAGGATAGGACGCAGACGGGCGGCGGCACCCAGGACGGCTGCCCACGTGATGCTCATACCCATCTTACGACGATCGAGGGCGAACTCTACGATCAGGATGGCATTCTTGGCCAACAGACCCATCAACATGATCAAGGCAATCTGCATGTAGATGTCGTTGGACATGGAGCCGATAATCATCTTCAGGGCCGGAATGCTGCCAATGGCGCTGGCACCGTTGACGAAGAGGAAGCTTCCCAACAGACCGAAAGGAATGGAAAGCAATACGGCCAACGGCAGAATGTAGCTTTCGTACTGGGCACTCAGCAACAGGTAAACGAAGACGAAGCAGAGAACGAAGATCAGTCCCGTAGTACTTCCACTGGTCTGTGCTTCCTCACGAGCCATACCACCTAATTCGTAACCGAAGCCGGCCGGCAGATTCTGTTGGGCAACTTCGGCAATGGCTTGCAGGGCCTGACCGGAAGTATAACCGGAAGCCGGAGCCACCATGACCTTCATTGAGGTATATAGGTTGAAACGGTTGATGATATCAGGGCCATAAACTTTTTCGATGGATACAAACTGGGTAATGGGAGCCATCTCGTTGCCATTGCGAACTTTGATGCTTTGCAGTGATTCCAAGTTCTTGGTGGCATCAGGCTCGGCCTGCACCATTACACGGTACATCTTACCGAAGCTGTTGAAGTTGGAGGCATACAGACCGCCATAATATCCTTGCAGCGTGCTGAGGATATCGCTTGGGCTGATGCCGGCTTTCTTACAAGCGGCGGCGTCGATGTTCAGCAGATATTGCGGGAAGTTCGGGTTGAAGCTGGTACGTGCGGAGTTGATTTCCGGACGTTTTTCCAGTTCGGCTGTATAAGCATTGACCACGTCGAAGAAGTGGTTCAGGTCGCCACCCGTCTTATCCTGCATGTTCAGCTCGATATCGCTTGATGCCGAATAACCCGGAATCATAGGCGGTGCAAAGAACAACACCTGTGCTTCCTTGATGACTTTCTGTGCACGCATGAAGAGTGTGGCATAGACAATGTTCGAATTTTGCATGGTCGAACGTTCTTCCCAGTTTTTCAGTTTGATGATGACCGAACCATACGAAGGTCCCTGACCACCGATGAAACTGAAGCCCGAAATGATAGTACGCGATTGTACGGCAGGATCGGAAGCTACGAGGCTGTCCACACGGTTCAGAATCTCTTGGGCACGTTCCTGTGATGTACCGGGGGGTAACGTTACGGCACCCATAATGGTACCGGTATCTTCGTTAGGCACCATACCAGTCGGAGTAATCTGCATAAATACAACCAACAGTACAATGGAAGCGGCAACCAATCCTCCCGACAACCATCTCCTTTGGATGAATTTGAGTACCTGTTTCTTATACTTGCCTAAGATGTTATTGTAGGAATTGTTAAAATCATCTTTAAACTTGTCGGTTGTCATACCGGCCAGTGCCAGGATACTGATGATAATCATGACTACACAGAGTATCGGATGGCTTTCGAAGCTGAAGAGCCCGAAAATCATACCGATAATGGCTATGATGGTAAAGATGATTGTGATGCCCGGACGCATCAGGCGACCGATTGAGTCGGCATAACGTGCGATGAAGATCTTACGGGCTTCTTGGGTAGCTGTGCCTACCCGATCTTTCAGAGGAGCATTGGTATTATGCGGTTTCAGGAAGATGGCACACAAGGCCGGACTCAGTGTCAAGGCATTCAGTGCCGAGAAACCGATGGCAATGGCCATGGTCAGACCGAACTGGCGATAGAATGTACCGGCTGTACCACCCATGAAGCTTACGGGGATGAACACGGACATCATGACCAATGTGATGGAGACGATGGCACCGCCCAACTCGTGCATGGCGTCAATAGAAGCTGTTCGTGCCGATTTATAGCCTTGGTCCAACTTGGCATGGACTCCTTCTACAACCACAATGGCATCATCGACTACAATGGCAATGGCAAGCACCATGGCCGAAAGTGTCAGCAAGTTAAGGCTGAAGCCGATGAGCTTCAGTACGAAGAATGTAGCGATCAAGGCTACCGGGATAGCGATGGCGGGAATCAGCGTGGAGCGCATGTCTTGCAGGAAGATGTAAACCACGATGAACACCAGGATGAAGGCTTCGATCAATGTCTTAACAACCTCGTGGATAGAGGCGAAAAGGAAGTCGTTGGCACTCTGTGCGATGTTGATCTTCAAACCGGCAGGCAGTTGCGACGAATATTCGTCGAGCAGTGCTTCAATGTCGCTGATGGTCTGGGTAGCGTTCGTTCCTGCCATCTGATAGACGATACAGCTGACGGCCTTATGTCCGTTTACGGTATTGTTGAAGTTGTAAGTCATACGGCCCAGTTCGATGCGGGCGATATCTTTCAGGCGAAGGATTTCACCGTTTTCAAGGGCTTTGATTACGATATTCTCGAATTCGGAAGTCTGTTGCAGACGGCCTTTATAGCGCAGGGTGTACTGGAATGTCTGATGTCCGCGTTCACCCAATTGTCCGGGAGCAGCTTCGATGTTCTGTTCGCTTAAGGCTGCTACTACATCGTTGGGGACAAGTTTATACTGGGCCATTACGTCGGGTTTGAGCCAGATACGCATGGAGTAGTCCACACCCATCACGTTGGCATCACCCACACCGGTAACACGTTTTACTTCGGGGATCAGGTTGATGTTGGCGTAGTTTTCGATGAACTCGGTGTTGTATTGGTCCTTCTCGTCATAAAGGGAGAAGATCATCAACATGGAGGTCTGACGTTTCTGGGTCGTTACGCCGACTTTGGTTACCTCGGCTGGCAACAGTCCTTGTGCCATAGACACACGGTTCTGTACGTTTACGGCTGCCATGTCGGGGTCGGTGCCTTGTTTAAAGTAGATGGAGATATCGGCTGAGCCGGTGTTGGAGGCACTCGAACTCATGTACATCATGTTCTCCACACCGTTGATTTGGTCTTCAAGGGGTGCGATGACCGAATTCAAAACGGTTTGTGCATTGGCACCGGTGTAGGTAGCACGTACAGATACCGTAGGCGGTGCAATGTCCGGGTATTGCGTGATTGGCAATGTAGCCAGGCCAATGAAGCCCAGGATAACTATCAGGATGGAGATTACCGTTGATAGTACCGGACGGTTTATAAATCTATCTAATTTCATTGTTTCTTCTTTTATTGTTTGGATTGACGGATGTCTTTTGTTGACAAGTGGATGCTGAGACACGCTGGCAGGCATGAATTTCGGTTTTCACTACCGGTTTGCGGCCTTATCGTCTTGTCAGCTTATTAACTTGTTGCCTTGTATGAGGTTAACTCGTTAATTTCTTATTGGAATGCAGTCTGTATGTTTCCTTCTTTCTGGTCTTTCAGTGCTTTCTGATATTCGGCTTCCTTGTCGGCCGGAGTAATCGGGGTAATGGTTTGTCCGTCTTTCAGTGACTGTACGCCTTCGATTACGATTTTATCACCTTTCTTAAGTCCGTCGGTCACGTAATAGTATTTGCCATCATCCAGTGTGAAGACTTTTACTTCGGTATTTTTCAGTGTATTGTCCGGCTGTAATACAAGAACGAAGCGTTTGTCCTGAATTTCGGTTGTAGCCGATTGGGGGATCATAATCACATCCTGCAGGGGATTGTGGAATACGACTTCGCCCGTACCGCCGCTACGCAGGATGTTGTGCTTGTTGGGGAAGAGGGCACGCATGTTGACCGAACCGGTAGTCTGGTCAATCACACCACTGATTGTTTCTACACGTCCGCTGTCGGGATACATTGTTCCGTCGATAAGGCTGAGTTGCACAGAGGGCATTTTGTCCAGAATTTCCTTCATGGTACCACCTTCGCGAATCATGGAAAGCAGTTGGCGCTCGGTCATGGAGAAGTAGGCATACATTTCGGAAATGTCGGAAACGGTGGTCAATGGGGTAGTAATGGATGCACTTACCAAGCTACCTACACGGTAGGGAATGGTTCCCACAACACCATCGCTCGGGCTGGTAACCTTAGTGTACGACAAGTTGTTTTCAGCATTGATGAGTTGGGCTTGAGCTTGTGCTAAAGTAGCTTTAGCTTGTGCCAGCTGGTTCTCGGACATTTTCAGGTCGTAGTCGCTGACTATTTGTTTCTTGTTCAGCTCGCGTTTATTGGCGGTAGTCAGTTCTTGAGTGCTTAATGCTGCTTTCGCTGTTTCTACTGTGGCTTTTGCTGTTTTTACAGCAGCTTCGTATTGCACGGGGTCGATGGTGAATAACACCTGTCCCTTATGTACGACGGAGCCTTCATCTACATGCAGCTTAGTGATGAAGCCACTAACCATAGGACGGATTTCTACGTCTTGTTTACCCTTGATGGTGGCAGGGTAACTGTTTGTCAGGTTCGCAGTTGTGGTATTTACCTCCATGACTGCAATCTCGGGTGCACTGCCCGTACCGTTGTTGCCTTGTCCGCAACTGCTTAGCAGTGTCAGGCAACATGCCAATAATCCTAATCTACTCTTCATACTCTTGTTTTTCTCTTATGTGATATTATATTGTTATCGATTTGTCAAAGCGTGTATGTGCAAAAGCCCTGATACAGGGCTTTTGGGTGAAAACTAAATGTCTCTATACAGTTTTGTGTGCAAATTTATTCTTTTCTCCTTGCATAAGGTGTGAATACTTTGCTTTTTTAACTATGTTTCATATATATATGCGTACTTATGAATGTTTTTTGTTTAAAATACTGTAAAGTATATAGCTAATTGATAGATAACTTTTATTTTTGCAGCATGTTAAATGGCAGTCATTATAGTAATAGGATGAAATCGTTTTTTCGGCGATTGAGTATAGCAGCAGCTATTGGTGGCATTCTTTATTCTTGTGCAAGCATCGGTAGCCTTCAAGGAGGTCCCTATGATGAAGACCCTCCCCGTTTTGTGACAGCTTCTCCGCGACCGGGAGCGTTGCACAACACCAAGAAGAAAATAGCAATTGAGTTCGACGAGTTTATCACGTTGGAAAAGCCCAATGAAAAGATTGTCATTTCCCCTCCGCAGGTGCAGCAGCCTGAAATCAAGGCAAGCAGCAAGAAAGTGATAGTGAACTTGCAGGATTCGCTGAAGTCGAATGTTACTTATACAATCGATTTTGGCGATGCTATTCGCGATAATAACGAGGGCAATGCCTTGGAGGCGTTTACATATACATTCTCGACGGGTGCCGTATTGGATACAATGGCCATTGCGGGGACTTTGCTTAATGCCGAGAATCTGGAGCCCATAAAAGGTATGTTGGTCGGATTGCATTCCAATCTGGCCGATTCGGCTTTTACGGCTTTACCATTCGACCGTGTTGGCCTGACGGACAGTAGGGGACGCTTTTCCATTCGCGGAGTGGCTCCCGGACAATATAGAATCTATGCCTTGCAGGATGCCGATCAGAATTATTATTATTCCCAGCCAACCGAAGCCATTGCGTTCAACGATTCGCTGGTTATTCCTTCTTCAGAAATACGTTTGCGCCATGATACGTTGTGGGTCGATTCGCTTACAATAGATACCATTATCGATCGAAACTATACACATTATCTTCCGGACGACGTGATGTTGCGTGGCTTTAAGGAAAAACGTTATTCACAGCGCCTGGTACGCAGTGAGCGTCTGACTCCTAAAGAATTTTCTCTCTATTTTACAGCTCCGGCCGATAGCTTGCCGTTGCTTAAGGGATTGAACTTTGACGAAAAAGACGCCTTTGTCATTGAGCAGACGACAGGGCGTAACGATACGTTGCACTATTGGATTAAGGACTCTCTGGTCTATCAGATTGATACCTTGAAGATGAGCCTTTCGTACCTCTATACGGACTCGTTGCAGCAACTGGTGCCGCGAACCGATACGCTGAAACTGGTGTCGAAACAGCGCCCCAAGAGTGAGAAGGAACTGGAAAAGGAACGCAAGGAGCGTGAAAAAGAATTGGAGAAAAAGCGGAAGCGGGGAGATGCGGATACCATTCAGACCAATTTCCTGCCCGTTGATGTGTATGCACCCTCGTCGATGGACGTATATGATTACATTACACTTACTTTTCAGGAACCGTTAAGCAGTATCAATGATACAGCCATTCATCTGCGTCAGCAGGTCGATTCGCTATGGAATGATATGGCTTTCGATTTAGTAAGGGATTCTCTTGATCACAAAGTATATAATGTATTGCCTAAGAAAGATTGGGAGTTTGACGGGAGCTATTCCTTTGAAGTCGATTCAATGGCTTTTCACGGTTTGTACGGGCTATTTACCGATAAAATAAAAAAGGACTTCAAGGTGAAAAAGCAGGAAGACTACGGTGCCATCTTCTTTAATGTGTCAGGGGCCGATTCATTGGCGTTTGTAGAGTTGCTCGACGCGCAAGACAATGTGGTGAGGTCGGTACCGGTGGTCGATGGAAAGGCTGATTTTTACTTCCTGGCTCCCGGCAAATATGGAGCACGTCTTATCAATGACAAGAATGGCGACGGAGTGTGGACAACCGGCGATTATGCTACCAAACGACAACCGGAAGAAGTGTTCTATTATTGGCAGGTACTTGAACTGAAGGCTAACTTTGAGTTGACCCAGACATGGAATATAAAAGACAGGCCCTTGGATAAGCAAAAGCCTGACGAACTTAAAAAACAAAAACCAGATGAAGACACTAAAAAGAAAAATAACCGCAACCGCAACAGCAGTAGCGGGTATCGTTATTGACGGGAAACGATTGTGGGCTTTGTTGGTAGCCGGCTTGATTGGCATGATGGCTGCAATGCCTCTTCATGCACAATGTCCTGCCGAGAACAAAGCTTTCAAATCGGGTGAACAAGTCGTATATGATTTGTATTTTAACTGGAAATTCATTTGGAAGAAGGTTGGCCTGGCCAGTCTGACTACCAATGCCACCACTTACAACCATGCGCCGGCTTTCCGGATGAACCTACTCTCGACAGGTAGCAAGCAGACAGACTTTTTCTTTAAGATGCGTGACACGCTGACTTGCTACATCACCGACCGGATGGAGCCCCTTTATTTTCGCAAGGCAGCCGAAGAGGGGAAGCGCTATACGGTGGATGAAGCCTGGTTTTCTTACAAGGATGGTGTATCCTTTGTAAAGCAACGCCGAACCTATCGTGACGGAACGAAATATGAAATGGAGTATAACGATTCACGCTGCATCTTCGACATGCTGAGTATTTTGGCACAAGCCCGTTCTTACGATCCACGCGACTATAAGGTTGGTGATAAGATCCTGTTTCCGATGGCAACCGGACGTCGTGTCGAAGAACAGACTTTGATTTACCGTGGAAAAGAGAACGTGACAGCCAATAACGACACAACCTACCGTTGCTTAGTGTTTTCTTTTGTAGAATATAAAAAGGGAAAAGAACAGGAGGTCATCACTTTCTTTATTTCCGATGATGCCAACCATTTGCCCATCCGGCTGGATATGTACCTGAATTTCGGTTCAGCCAAAGCCTTTTTCAAGAGCGTGAGGGGCAACCGCTATCCGATGACTTCGGTGGTCACAGAGTAAACGGTAAGGCATCTCCCTTCCGGAACACGCTCGATTCGAAGGTTGCTATCAGGTCGCCACGTTGATTGGTTATGTCTATCTGATAGTAGCCGGTCGTGCGTCCGGTGTAGCGTTCGCGCGCTTCGGCATAGAGGGTATCACCGGGGCCGCTGCTACGCAGGAAGGTGATGGTGGACGACAGCGAGAAAGCCAGTGTGCCATGCGAATTGGCTGCGGCCGCCAAGGCAAGGTCGGCCAGCGTAAAGATGGCGCCTCCCTGTGTGCGGTGTCCGGCGTTCAGATGTTTTTCGGTGATGGTCAGGCGGGCCTTGCTATACCCTTCTTTTACTTCGAGCAGTTCTACTCCGGTCCCTTCGGCAAAGAGGTCGTTTTTGAAGAATTCTTGTGCAGTCATATTTCTTTCGTGGATTAGATGGATAAAAATAGATGTTTTAGACGCAAAAATAACAATTTTGCCCTTTAATTGTATGATTTGAGAGGGTCTATTTGATGCTGTTCCATTACTTTTGTCAACGAAACAAATTTATTTTCTAATTAATAAATCCATTATCTATGAAAACAGCTTTCGTGACATTGGGACTTTCCTTCCTTGTTTTTGCCGGCTGTGCAGGACAAAAGAAAACAGAAGTCGATTTTATTCAGGACAATATTGAGAATGCGGTGGCACAACACACATTGCAGACTGACATCATCGAGAAATCGGGTAAAATACTGAATCCACGAACCATTAATAAAGACGGTAGTATTTGTTACATACCTATCGACGACTGGTGCTCCGGATTCTTTCCCGGCAGCATCTGGTTTACGTACGAACTGACCGGTGACAAGAAATGGATTCCCCTGGCTGAAAAATATACCGAGGCACTCGACTCGGTGCAATACCTGACGTGGCACCACGACGTAGGCTTCATGATTGGTTCCAGTTATCTGAACGGTTATCGCCGGATAGGCAAAGAGGCATACAAGCCAGTCATCATACAGGCGGCGAAGTCTTTATCTACCCGTTTCCGTCCGGGTGCGGGAGTGATACAGTCGTGGGACGCCGACAAAGGCTGGCAGGCACAACGGGGGTGGAAATGCCCTGTCATCATCGACAATATGATGAATCTGGAACTTCTGTTCGAGGCTTCACGACTTTCAGGTGATTCTACATTCTATCATATTGCCGTGAAGCATGCCGACACGACGATGAAAAACCATTTCCGCGCCGACAACAGTTGCTATCATGTCGTAGATTATGACCCTGTGACAGGCGAAGTGCGTAAGAAACAGACGGCTCAGGGATATGCCGATGAGTCGGCATGGGCACGCGGACAGGCCTGGGCATTGTATGGCTACACCATGTGCTATCGCTATACGCACGACCAGAACTATCTGGATCAGGCAGAAAAGGTGTACAACTTCATCTTCAACAACAAGAACCTGCCCGAGGACCTGGTTCCTTACTGGGATTTTGATGCCCCCAACATCCCCAATGAGCCCCGCGACGCTTCGGCCGCTGCATGTACGGCTTCGGCACTGTACGAATTGAGTACGTATATTCCCGGTAAGGGCTATAAGGAGACTGCCGATAAGATCATGGAAAGTCTTGGCTCGCCTGCCTATCGGGCTGCTGTCGGCACTAACGGCAACTTCATACTGATGCATTCGGTAGGCAGCATTCCCCATGGTGCCGAGATCGACGTGCCTCTGAATTATGCCGATTACTATTTCCTGGAAGGCCTGATTCGCAAGAGAGACCTCGAAAAGAAGTAAGAACAGCTACATTCATATCCGATTCGATTTATGAAGCATCCTTTTCATCTGTTATGGGGAGGCATGGGACTGCTGGCTCTGGCCGGATGCAAGTCTGCGCAGCAGGAGCCGGCGGTACAGCAGCCTAACGTCATCTATGTCTTCCCCGACCAGTTCCGTAATCATGCGTTGGAGTTCTGGGGACAAGACGGATTTCGCGAGCATGTCAATTTCCGCAACGACCCCGTTCATACTCCCCGTCTGAACGACTTTGCCCGCGAGTCGCTGGTGCTGACTTCGGCGCAGAGCAACTGTCCGTTGAGCAGTCCCCACCGGGGCATTCTGCTGACGGGTATGTACCCCAATAAGAGTGGTGTGCCACTGAACTGCCATTCCAACCGCCCCATCAGTTCGTTGCGTCAGGACGCCGAGTGCGTCAGCGACGTTTTCAGCAAGGCCGGATACGACTGTGCCTATTTCGGTAAGCTGCACGTGGACTGTCCTACGCCCAACGACCCCAACAATCCCGGTCATTATGTAGAAGACCAGGTGCCCGTATGGGATGCCTATACGCCTCCCGAGCGTCGGCATGGCTTCAATTACTGGTATTCGTACGGCACGTTCGACGAGCACAAGAATCCTCATTACTGGGATACCGACGGTCGCCGCCACGACCCCAAAGAGTGGTCGCCCCTGCACGAGGCAGGCAGGGTGGTGTCGTATCTGAAGAACGAGGGCAACGTGCGCGACCCGAAGAAGCCTTTCTTCATCATGGTAGGCATGAATCCGCCCCACAGCCCGTACCGTTCGTTAGACGACTGCATGGAAGAAGACTTCAACCTGTACAAAGATCAGCCGTTGGACAGCCTGCTGATCCGTCCCAATGCCGATCCGACGATGAAGAAGGCCGAGTCGGTGCGTTATTATTTTGCATCGGTGACCGGAGTGGACCGTGCCTTCGGACAGATACTCGACGCCCTGAAGCAGTTGGGGTTGGACAAGAATACGATTGTGGTGTTTTCGTCCGACCACGGCGAGACCATGTGCAGCCAGCGTACCGACGACCCGAAGAATTCGCCGTATGCCGAGTCGATGAATGTGCCCTTCTTAGTGCGCTACCCCGGGAAGATTGCTCCGAGAGTGGATGACCTGATGTTGAGTTCGCCCGACATCATGCCTACGCTGTTGGGGCTGGCCGGCTTGACAGACTCCATCCCGGCATCGGTACAGGGGCATGACTATGCACCGTTGTTTCTCGACGTGCAGGCCGATGTCGTTCGTCCTACCGGTGCCCTGTACATTCAGAACGTAGATGGCGAAAAAGACGCCGACGGTAAAGTCTGGTCGTATTTCCCCTCGGCACGAGGGTTTAAGACAGCCAGATATACGTTGGCGCTCTACATCGACCGCCGGACTCGGGAGCTGAAAGATGCCCTGCTGTTCGATGACGAAAACGATCCCTATCAGCTGAATAATCTGCCTTTGAAAGACCATGCTGACATCGTACGGCAGCTGTGTGCCGAGATGGGCAAGGTGTTGAAGGAGATAGACGACCCCTGGTATCGGGAAGGCATTCTGAAGGATATGATTCCTTATTGAGCTTCGTGGCTTGCGGCGAAGTGAAAAGGCTTCGGCTACCCTCCTTGCGGGGAGGCGGTAACCGAAGCCTTTTTCTGTGCGCACCCTGTAGGGCGGGCGGCCTATTGCAACAGGTGGTTGTATATTTTCAGGTGGGTGATCCGGCTTTTGAAGTTGCCTGCCTTGTCGAGGGGGAATACCAGTGTCCGGATGTACTTCATCGAGTCTTTCCCACTGTTGTAGAAGCGCATTTGTACGTCGAGCTTCTCGAACAGCTTCCCGTTGATGTAGAGCGATGTTGACAATGGATCACCTTCGATGCGCACCTGCACCTTCTCGCCCGGATAGGGTCGGAAGCCGAATGTATTGAGATAGCCGTCGCGGGCAAAGCCGAATAATCCGCTCACGGGATCGGACAGGTAGAAGACGGCATCGGGCGAGCGGAACAACTCGGTACCCGGTGCTTCGGGACGTGCTTCGAGGTCGAATGTCACCGCATAGTTATAGCCTATTTCGGGGAAGGGCAGCCGGGTGCCGGGTTGCAGCTCGGCAACTTCGTACACCATTCCCGGTTCCTTGCCGATTCTGCCCAGCAGGTTGACACCGGGTGCCTCGCTCAGCTTTGTGCGGCTGCTGTCGAAGTCGTCGAAGGCAACCGACGGACGGGCGTTCCAGGTCTTTACGGACAGTGTCTGCAAGCTGGGGTAGATGCGGTGGTGAACGTCCTTTACCGAAATTCCGTTGCCTACGAGGTCGTTCCACAAGGCAAACATACCGCCGAGGATAGCGGGGTCTTTCTCGTCGAACACCACTTTGCCCACATGGGCGGGCGTCCATTCATCATACAGCTTTCGGTTGTCGAGGTAGTCGTGATAGTAAGTGGCCATCGGGACGATGTAAACAGACCAGTCGGGGATACTGATTTGTTTGTATCCTAATTTGGCCATGTCCAGTGGGTTGGCAAAGTTGTTGTTCCAGGTGAACATGTCCACGCCCTCGACCTTGACGGGTGTCTCGCCGGGAGCATGTGTCAGCGCGCCCCAGATGCAGGCCCTCTTGCCGAAACTCTCGACGTATCGGATGTAGTGGTCGGTAAAGGCGCGGAACTGCTCTACCACTTTCTTGTCCTTGTTGGAGTACTCGTCGGTACCGATGTGCACTCTTGGTCCGCGGAATACCGGCTGTTCGCCCTCCAGATATTCCTTGAACAGGGCATCGAGGAAGGTATAGGTCTCGGGGTTGGAGAGGTCCAGGTGGTCCATTCCGTATTGCTTGCTGCCAAGCTCGGGCTTGTAGTGGCTGAAGGCGAGGGTGTGGGCCGGCACGTCAATCTCGGGGATGATTTCGACGAACCGGGCAGCGGCCTCGTCCTGGAAGTCGATAAATTCGCGTTTTGTGTAGTAGCCGTCGCGGGCGGTCAGTCCGGGGAATGTTTCGCATTCCAGGCGGAAGGCGGCATACGTCCGGTTCCAGTCGTGATTGAAGAACTGTTTGAAGCCGTTGTCGCTCAGGTGGACGTGGAGGACATTCATTTTATAGTATGCCAGCACCTTCGTCAGCTTGCGCAGGTAGTCCATCGGGATGTATTTGCGTCCGCAGTCGATCATGAGGCCGCGCATGCCGTAGTCGGGGAAGTCGCGTATCACGCCTTTGGGCAGACGGTGGTCATCGTTCTGCTCGCCTATCTGTAGCAGGGTACGGGTGGCCCAATAGACGCCGGCTGCTTGGGGTGCAGATACCTTCACGCCGTCGGATACGTCGATGGTGTAGCCTTCCTTGCCCAGCTTGCGGTCGTTTCTGAGGGTCAGCAGGAAGTCGCCTTTGCCGCCTTTGCCCTGCGTCACCTGCGGACGCACACCGAACAAGGCCTGATAGTCGTCGGCAAATGTCTCGGCAATGGTTTGCAGGGAGGGGTCGCCATATACGATGCGCGGTTGCGTGGCGGGTACGAAAAAGCCGTCTTTGCCCTTCCATTCTTTCAGTTCGGGTATCACGAACGGTTTGGTGTTTTGGGCGACAGCCCCTAAGGCGGTGAACAACAGCAGGCACAAGGTGCCGATGAAATGGTGTAAAACGGGATGTTTCATTCTTACAGGTGTTTGATGGTGATTAAATTCAGCAGAAGGTGTGCGACAGGCCCGGAGCCTGCCACTGCCTTCTGCTGCAAAAATAAGGAAAACCTGCAGGAATGGCTTCCCAAATTGTTCATTTATCTTTCGATTTTGGCTAAATGTGGCTTTTTCATCAGCCGCCGAATCCATAGATAGTAACCCGTCAGCGGCAGGGTGGCACCCAGCAGGGCTGCCGAGAACCAGAGCAGGCGGGTCAGCAGTCCGCCCCAGCTGCCTACGTGCAGGGAGTAAATCCAACCGCGTATTTTGCCCGAACGGTCCAGATCGCTGTAGGGGGTATGCCCGGTCAGTTGGCCGGTGCGTGTGTCGAACTGGTAGCGGTCGGCACCTCGCGTATTGCCGAAGCGGTTGACGCTGACGCTGGCCGATCCGTCGGACAGGCTGATCTGACGGGCGTCGGGATTCTTCTGCTTCAGTTGCTCGTACACTGTCTGCCAGTGGGCGGTGCGGTCGGTGTTCTTGTCTCCTTTTCCTTTCCGTCCCTGTTGTTTCTGATGGCCTTCTTGCGACTGGGCGTTGTGCGAACCGTGTCCGCCTCCTGCCTGTGCCTCTATACCGAACAGGGCATAGAAGCCCGTGCGATACCAGCCGAACGACCACGTCAGTCCCGTCAGGGCCATGACGAGCAGCAACAGCAGGGCATACATGCCCCCTGCCACATGCAGGCCGTACCAGAAGCGGCGCCAACCTTTGCGTACCGCAATCTTCAGACTGTTCTGCAACGCTTTACGCGTGCGAGGCCACCAGATGACAATGCCCGACACCAGTACCAGAACGAAGAGCAGCGTGCTGGTACCTACCACCACCTTGCCCCAGAACACGCCGTCGCCCGACGGGCGGCTGTCGAGCAGCCAGCGGTGCAGGCGGAACATGGTGGCAAAAAAGGGCAGACGGTCGCCCCGGCCCGTTACCTCGCCCGTATAGGGGTTGGCATAGACCGAAGCCTTGGCCGGTTTGGACAGTGGGAGTTGCCAGGCTTTTGTTGGGTCGGGAAAGGCGGTGACGCCCGTCACCTGTACGCCCTCGGGCAGCGTGGCCGATACCCGACGGACTACTTCGTCCATCGGCAGCGGCTGGCGGCCTTGCGGATCGACGTTGAATACTTCGGGACGCAACCATTGCGTCACTTCCTTCTCGAACACCAGCATGGCGCCGGAGAAGCAGACAAGCGTGATAATCAGTCCGAAGGGAACGGACAGCCACAGGTGTATGTGTCGGAATGCTTTTTTCATTGCTTATTCGTTGGGTTGGGATGATGTGTGGGATTTATTGGGCCTCTAATCGTCCTACGCCGTTCAGCGAGGTGGCTTTTACGACCAGTCCCTTGCTGGCAGTAGCTGTCGAAGGTTCGATGCGATAGATGGCGGGATAGCCCGAAGTGGTAGTCACAGCGATGTAAGCCGAGCCGTTCTCCATGTAGGGTGTGTTACCGAAGCCGCTGACGTCGGTCGGCAGTCCGCTGACATAGGACAGGTCGCCGTTGCTGACGTTGAATACGGCCAGACGGTTGGCCACCTTGTCCGAGGCGGTAATGGCTTTGTCGTACATCAGCAGCAGGAAGTAGTCGCCGCCGATGTACCAGCTGCGCAGGAAGGATGCGCCGTCGGCTTTCGCTTCGAGGTTATAATAGTAGTCGGGGTCGAAGTCTTCGGCCTGGGTGTCGATGCGAACCACGCCGGCGGGCAGGGTGGTTTGCTGACGGACGTCCTTCATCGTCTTGGCATACGAGGGCGAGAAGACGTACATGTAGCCGTCGTCGGCCAGCCAGTTCATCTGATAATATTGTGAGCGGTTACGTCCGCAGGCGTAGCTTATCTTGTCGGTTTTGATGAGTTTCCAGTCGGTCAGGGTCTGGTCGGTGAAGATGGCCATCCAGCATTCGTCGGGGTATTGGGTCCATTGCAGTTCGTCCTTGTCGTAGGCACCGCTGCCACTGCCGCCCGATTCGGTCTTGATGAGGTCCTCGTTGCCGGGCAGCACCCACTTGTAGCTGCCGTCGTCGTTCTTCTGCATGCAGCCGTATTGGCTGAGGCCCATGGGAACGGCGGCGGCATAGAGTCGGGTGCTTACCTGTGCCAGTCCGGCCAGGGTGACGTATTCACCGTTGCCCAGGAAGTTTTCGGAAAGGAAGGGCGTCGATGCATTGACCGTGTTGCTGGTGTAGGTCTGGTTCTCCACGTCCAAGTACGAAGCCAGGAATGACTGGGGCACGTAGCCGTTCTCGTCCTTCAGTTCCGTGGGGCCGTCGCCTGTCGAGGTGGTCATGATGTAGCGGTCGTAGTAGCCGTAGGTGGTGAAGCGGTTGACGTAGTATTCCTGCGAACGCTTCTCCAGTGCGCCGGAGCTGTTCAGGATGAACGATTGCGTAGTGCCTGCTTCGCCCTGATTGTAATTGAGTGCGTACAGGTAGTGGTTGGCGTAGAACACCCAGTAGGTGGCTCCTTCGTTCACCAGGCCGTTGCCTTGAGTGGTCACTTCGCCTTCGTCGAGCGAGGGGGCTGTCAGCAGTACGTAGGTATCGGTGCTGCTGCTGGTCACGGTGGCAGCTATCACGTAGTTGCCTGTCGAGGTGTTGGAGTTGTTGTTGCTTCCGCTTTGGTCGTCTTCCGAGCAGGAGGTAAGGGCCATGCCTGCCAGCGAGGCGGCAAAGAGGCCTGCAAGTAAGTGGTTCTTTTTCATATTCTTCTCTTTTTTATGTATTTGTTTTTGTTCGTTCCGATGGCTGCCATGCGGCAGGCTTCCGGCATGCTTTCCCTACGGCTTTGCATGGCCGGAGTATGGAGAGAGGGTACAATCATCCGGGATGATGGCAGGAATCATCCGCATTGATTGTAGGAATCATCCGGGATGATTGTACCCTCAGGTCTGTAGACTGTCGGGCAGAGGTGCTGACGTTGGCAGGCTCAGTCGCCGAAGTGGATGCGCACCTTTCCGTAGAAAGCCCGTCCGGCCTTTTGCAGGCTGAAGTTGTCGTACAGGTTCTCGTCCGTCAGGTTGCGGCACTCTACGGAGAAGTTGTAGCGGCCGCCCTTCACGCTGTAGCTCAGCGTCAGGTTGTGGGCAAACTGGTCGGGGACGATGTAGTCGCTACTGCTGCCGATGACCTCGGAGTAGTAGGAGAACGAGTGCGTCCACTGGTTGTCGTAGGTCAGTGTCAGCAGGTTGCCCCGTCCGCCCAGGTCGCGCCAGTAGAAGTTGGCGTCGAAGTCGGCGAAGCGGTAGGGCACGTTGGGCATGCGCGAACGGTAGCCCAGATTCTCCACCGCGTTGCCCGTGCTGCCTATCTGGTAGGGTTCATTGTCGCGCACGTCCATCTGGGTGAAGTTACCGCCCAGGCTGAGCCAGCGTCCCAGGCTGTAGCGGGCGGAGAGGTTGTAGCCCTTGGTCAGTACGTTGCCGTAGTTGATGTAGGTGGCATTCTCCTTGCCGCCACTCAGGTCTTGTACGTTACGCTGTATGTAGTCGTGCGTGTCGCGGTAGACCAGTCCTCCCTCTACATAGAAAGAGTGGCTACCTAGCGTACGCGCATAGCTGAGGCTGAAGTTCACATTGTGGCTGCTCTCGGGGCGCAGGCTTATCTGTCCGCTCTCCAGGTCCTCATCGCCAAACATCTCTTCGATGGTGGGCAGACGGTAGGCACGCTCGTACGACAGCTTGGCTTGCAGTCCTTCGACAAGGAAACAGGTGCCTGCCGCACCATAGCCCCAGGAGCTGACCGTGCGGCTGGTGCGTACGTAGTTGCTGCCCGTATCATCCTCGGCCATGGGGCCGGCCACATACTGGCTGTAGTGCTTGCCGAAGACGGAGAGGTTCCAGCGTTCCGACGGCATCAGGCGGTACGCCAGTCCGGTAATGTTCTTACGCGTCTGCTTGGCGATGGGGTCGGTCTGTGCTTCGGCAGCCAGCAGCGAGGTGTTGTTGCGGCGGAAGGTACTGAGAACGTGGTTCAGGGTGAACGTATGGATGCGCCCCAGACGATAGTTCATCGTGGCTGTGGCATTCCAGTTGTCGTTGTCGGCGCGGCTGTACTGGCGCGACTGTTCGCCGGGCGTGTTCAGGGGCTGGCGCTCGCCCAGCCAGTTGTATTTGTAGTGGGCCGTATCCACGTTGGTGGTGGCGTTGCGGTTGTAGTTGGCTGACAGTGTCAGGTCGAGGCCTTTCACCAGCAGGTTGCGTTTGCTGTACTCCAGCGAGGGGATAAGTGAGTGTCCGAAGCGGTGCTTCTCGCCGAAGACGGTTTTCTGGCGCACACCGGTCTGTACGTCCTTGTACATCTGCGACCAGATGAAGCCCAGCATCAGGCGGTCGGCCCAGGACTTGTCCACGAAGCCCGCCTTGGCAACGACGGCCTCGTTGTGATACGTATCGTTGAAGCGGCGGACGCGCACCAGCTCCTTGTCGCTGAAGCTGCCCGTTTCGAAGTTCAGTACGGGGGCATCGACACGATAGTCGTTGTCCGAATAGTTTTGGAAAGCGTTCACCTCGTAGGTGAAGCCGTTACGGAAAGTCTGTCCGAAGCGGACGTTGGACTTGTGCGTATTGAACGAGCCGTACGAGTAGGATGCGTCGAGAAACCAGCGGCGGCGTTGTTTGCCCGTCACGATGTTGATGACTCCGCCGATGGCGTCCGTGCCAAAGCCTACGGGTACCACACCTTTATATACCTCGATGCGCTCGGCAAAGCCGACGGGGATGTTGTTCAGGCCGAACGAGCTGCCTGTGCCCTCCTGCGGGATGCCGTCGATGAACACCTTGACATGCTTGCCGCTGAAGCCATCCATCATCACCTGCATGTCCGAACCCACGCCGCCCGACTCGCGCAGCTTCATGCCCGGTGCCTTGGCCAGCGCTTCGCTCAGGTTCTTGGTGGTGTTCTGCAATTCTTTGGTATCGACTGCCACGGCGTTGAAGGCCGAACGCTTGACGCGGCCGACACCGGTCGAAACGACGGTCACTTCGTCCAACTGCTGCACGTCGGGGGCGATGGTGATGTTTACCTCGCGTTCCTCGCCGCGTTGCAGGTTCAGTGGCTGTTCCACCGTCTTGTAGCCTACGGCCGAGACGACCAATGTATATTTCCCCTCAGAAGCCTTGATGCGGAAACGCCCTTCGCCGTTGGTTGTGCCGCCGAAGGAAGTCCCTTTCAGGTAAACGGTGGCGAAATCGACTGTCTCTTTCTCGGTCGAAGTAACTTTGCCCGATACCAGGCATCGGTGACCTTTGCCGTGGAAGTCCTGTGCGTGGAGCATCCCTGCTACTGACAGGCACATCAGGACTGCCACCCATAGTGTAAATGTAGTTGTTTTCACGTTGTTTATGTACTTGATTATCCGGCTGCAAAGTTCCGCAGAAAAAGGTAGTCCCGCAATCGCCAGTTGTCGGTATTTCTGCCGCCCGTTCTTTCCCTCCATCCTCCGGAACGTTCGCGTCAATAACCATTAATAGGTAAAGCCCCCGGAGCGGGAAGGAGCGAGGTGTACAAAAAGAAGTGTTCACATATTTGTGAATACCCGATGAAATACTTATCTTTGCCGTTGTAACCCGAAATGCCATGATTGTCACATTTGAAGAAACCTATTTGCAGGAACTCTACGAGAAAGGGACGACCGGCGATAAGAAGCATCGCTATCAGCCCGATATTGTGAGGAGGTACCAGAAATGTATCAAGTATCTAAGGGCAGCTCCGAGCATCGAAAAGTTAGCTGCCATTAATTCACTGAATTATGAATTGTTGAAAGGTGATAAACAGGGAATTTCTTCTATTCGTGTGAACAGCAAATACCGAATCGAGTTTACTGTCCACGAGTCTGTCGAAGAGCCTGTGATTACCGTATGCAATATTATTGATTTGTCTAACCATTATAAATAAGAAGCACTATGATTACCTTGAAAGGCGTTGACCCCAAAATGATAGCCAATAATCTGACTCCTTCGGAACCGATTCATCCCGGAGAAATGATAAAGGACGAGATAGAATATCGTGGCCTGTCGCAACGGAAGCTTGCCGCACAGATGGGTATCTCGCCCACGCTGCTCAACGAGATATTGAACGGCAAACGTGCCGTCTCGACCGAGTATGCGTTGCTGTTCGAGGCCGCATTGGGAATTGATGCGGAAATCTGGATCAGACTGCAAGCCGATTACGACATGCAGGTAGCCAAGTCGAACAAATCCTTCATGGAGAAGTTGGCCAATATCCGTAAGCTTGTAGCGGCTCTGTAAGCAGCCGGCGGGTAACGGGATGACTGAATGCCGCGCCGTCGTCGGGACATGAAAAAGGCACGGGCGGCACCGCCTTTCCTGACCGATGTCGGGAAAAAGGTAATGCCATCCGTGCCTGTTGCAGCGGCGGGAGTGGGGAATTATTTATTGAGTTTCCACTCGGTGCCGTCTTTGCCGTCCTTTATCTCGAAACCAAGGGCGGTCAGTTCGTTGCGTATTTTGTCGCTCGTAGCCCAGTCCTTGTTGGCTTTGGCTTTGGCGCGTTCTTCCAGCAGCATATCTACTACGTGGCCGAAGGCTTCTTCGCGGGCGGCGTTCGAAGCGTTCTCGGCTTTCAATCCCAGGATGTCGAAGCAGAACAGGTGGAAGGTCTCTTTCAGTTCCTCTAAGTCGGCAGCGGTGATGGTGTCGTTGCCTGCCAGGATGTTGTTCACCATCTTGGCTCCGTCGAACAGGTGGGCGATGACGATAGGCGTATTCAAATCGTCGTCCATAGCTTCGTAGCACTTCTCACGCAACTGCTTTACGTCCACCGTCGATGCTTGTGCGGGCGTAATCTTTTCCAGTCCGCTGACGGCATCCATCAGTCGGGCCAGTCCCTTCTCGGCAGCCTTCAGGGCCTCGTTGCCGAAGTCCACGGTGCTGCGGTAGTGTGCCTGCAGGGTGAAGAAGCGGATGGTCATCGGTGTGTAGGCTTGCTCTAATAGCGGGTGTGTGCCGGTGAAGAGCTGCTCTAAGGTGATGAAGTTGTTGTAGCTCTTACCCATCTTCTGTCCGTTCACGGTCAGCATGTTGTTGTGCATCCAGTAGTGCACCATATCGTCGCCCTGACTGGCTACGCTTTGTGCTATCTCACATTCGTGATGCGGGAAGATGAGGTCCATGCCGCCTCCGTGTATGTCGAAGTGGTCGCCCAGATACTTCCGTCCCATGGCCGTACATTCGCAGTGCCAGCCCGGGAAACCGTTGCCCCAAGGCGACGGCCAGCGCATGATGTGCTCCGGTTGCGCATTCTTCCACAGAGCGAAGTCGGCAGGGTTATGCTTCTCGTCCTGTCCGTCCAGCTCGCGGGTGGTATTCAGTACGTCGTCTAAGTTGCGGCCGGACAGTTTGCCGTAGTGGTGGTCGTGGTTGTACTTGGCCACGTCGAAGTAAACGGAACCGTGGCTTTCGTAGGCATATCCGTTCTTCAGTATCTGCTTAACCAGTTCTATCTGCTCGATGATGTGTCCCGACGCTTGCGGCTCGATGCTGGGACGCAGTACGCCCAAGGCATCCATAGCCTCGTGGTAGCGGTTGGTGTAATACTGTGCCACTTCCATCGGCTCCAATTGTTCCAGACGTGCCTTCTTGGCTATCTTGTCCTCGCCTTCGTCAGCGTCGTGTTCCAGGTGGCCCACGTCGGTAATGTTGCGCACATAGCGCACTTTATATCCTAAGTGCTTGAGGTAGCGGAAGAGGATATCGAAGGTGATGGCCGGACGGGCGTGTCCCAAGTGTGGGTCGCCATAGACCGTAGGGCCGCAGACGTACATACCCACGTGTGGGGCGTGCAGCGGCTTGAATACTTCCTTCGTTCGGCTCAGTGTGTTGTAAATCGTCAGTTGATGTTCCATATTGTTAGGTATTTATTTCCGGTTGAAAGCACAAAGTTACTGTTTTTCGGATAAGTAGCCCCATGATGGCCGTGTTTTTTTCAGCGGAGGATGGGAGAAGGCAACGATACCGTAAATTCACTGCCACTGCCCTCGCGGCTCTGCACGGCGATGTTGCCACCGTGAGCCTGCACTACCTGCCATACAAAGTTCAGTCCCAGGCCGAAGCCTGATGCGCCGGTGGTGCGGCTGCCCGAGGCTATGCGCTCGAACTTGCCGAATATCTTCATCTGCTGGTTCAGGGGGATGCCGATGCCGTTGTCGCGTACCTTTATGTGCAGGGTGCCGTCGGCAGTGGCTTCGGCCTCCAAGCGGATGCGCACGGACGGGCCGGAGTACTTCACGGCGTTGTCTATCAGGTTGGAAAGAACCTCGCGCAGGCAGAAGGCGTCGGCCGTGGCACAAAGGCTTTCCGGACAGACAATGTCGAACTCCACCGGCTTGGATGCCTTGAGGCGGAACTTGGAGGCGAGGTCGTTGAACAGCGGCAGCAAGGACACAGGCACGGGATGCAGTTCCAGTTCGCCACGATCCATCTGTGTCAGCATGACCACGCGCCCTGAGAGGGTGAGCAGACGGGCACATTCGTCGTTCATGGCCCGGACTATCTTGTCGGCCTTTTCGGGCTTGTCGGCCAGGCGGCCGCTTTCCATGATTTGCGTTCCCATCAGAATGGTTTGCAGGGGCGACTTCATGTCGTGTATCATGGAGTAGGTAAAGTCCTTGCGGAACTGTTCCAGTCTGCGCTGCTGCCTCCAGGCACGCCACAACAGGCCGATGCACAGCAGACAGAAAGCGAACGTCAGTCCCAGCGGCACAAAGAGATACCACGCCGAACGGAGGATGAGCCTTTCGGGAGTGGGCACTACACCCTGCACGCACACCACGCCGTCGTCTGCCAGACGCAGGGACGTAGTGACGAGGCTGCCCCAACGGGGAACGGCGTGTGCCGTCTGCCTGACGACCTGACCCGTGGCAGGGCGCACGATGCGGATGCCGCCCGGTGTCTTCAGCCCGGCATCGGTGAGGGCGGCACGAAAGAGCGAGTCGAGCCGAAGCGTGTCGAGGGGGACAACGACGGGCCGTTGATTGACGAGCTGCTGCGTGCCATAGGCGCGGAAGAGGCGGGTGCCTTCGCTCAGATTCATGCTTTGGTGGGATACATAAATCTCGCTGACGGAGCCGGGGAAAGCGGGTGCATAGCTGGTGTTTCCTTTTTCGTCGGTTGTTTTCCGGTAGAGGATGGTCAGCAGCGAGTCCATCTGATGGTGGAAGTAGTCGGTCATCCCCGTAATGTGTGACTTGCGGGTGCCGCGTAGGTGGTTGACGTCGAGCGAGCGGCTGTGGCGCAGGGCATTTTCCTCGGCAAAGGCTTCTTCGATGCACACCTGTACTTCGCGGTTCAGTGCCCTCCACTGTTCGTGGTAGATGTATCCGGCCCACAGGGCGGGCAGCACGAAGGCCAGCGGCACCATGCCCCACGACAGGCGTCGCAACCATGTGGTGCGGCGCGAACGCAGTCGGGCATTCTCCTGTTTGGCGCGGGTCAGGGTGGCTTCGGTGTCGGAAAGCACTTGCTGTCCCTGCTGACGGGCTTCGGTCCAGCGGGAGGCATGCAGGCAGACCTGCATCCGGCGGACGGGTTGCGACATCTGTTCGGCCAGCTGGTAAAAGTCCTCGCACTGGCGGCCAATGTCGCGTCGCAGACGTTGCAGCAGGCGCATGCGCAAGGCAATGGCTCCTATCAGCAGGCCGGTGATGAGGAAGGTAAGTCCCGGAAAGAGCAGGTTGGATGGGTGGTCGAAGTAATGCAGGTCGGCGATGGCTTCTACGGCGATGCCCTTTTGCGGGTGGAGCAGGGCGCGGGGCGAGGTCAGCACGCCGATGCCTTTGTCGGGCAGCGGGACGCCGGCGGGCGATGTCTGAAGGGTGCGGCCTGTGGCGGCATCTAGTTTGCGGATGTAGATGCTGCCCGTTACGCCTTCGCGTTGCAGGACGGCGGTCAGCGTCAGGCGCAGCGAGTCGAGCGAGGTCTCGGGCAACCCGTAACCATCCTGCAGCACGGCCGAAGTCTGTTCGGCGTAGTGAAGCTGGCGGTCCTCGATGTCCAGATGCAGGCTGTCGGGCGCATAGACGATGTGGGTAACGGTCCCTTCGGGATAGGGCAGGCGGTTCACCTGGGCGTCCGTCACCAATGTAAAGGTTTCCTTGAAGCACGCAGCCAGCGTGGCCTCGGCCTTCTGCATCTGGTTGCGGTAGGCAAACCATACGCCTGCCCGCTGGAAAAGGCTGATGAGCAGCAGGGCGAGGAACGAGAGTAGAAGGACGTTGCGGACTTTCACGGGCGGTGAGGGTTATGCTTCGTTGCTGAAAAAAAGCTTCTCGACAGCTACGGCCACGCCGTCTTCGTCATTGCTCAGGGTGATGTAGTCGGCGGCTTTGCGTACGGGTTCTTGTGCGTTGGCCATGGCTACACCCATGCCGGCAAAACGTATCATGCTGAGGTCGTTGTAGCCGTCGCCCATGGCTACCATTTCTTCACGCGTCAGGCACAGACGTTCCAGCAGCACGGCCAGCGAGCGGGCCTTGTCGATGCCCGGCGGAACCAGTTCGAGGAAGTAAGGCTCGGAGCGGTAAACGCTGATGCGGCCCTGCAGACGCAGCGACAGTTCGGCTTCGGTGCGCATCAGCCTGTCGGGGTCGCCTACGATGAGGCACTTGGGCAGCGGCAGGGGAGCGTCGCGCAGGAAGTCGTCGGTAGGGCGTATCTGCATCTTGTTGAGGAAGGCTTCTTTCAGCACATACTCGTCGTCGGGCTGTTCGGTGAGGATGTATTCGTTGTCGTAGGTCAGGATGGCCTGTTCGTTGCGGACGGCGGCCGTGTAGAGGACAGGCAGTACGTCGTCGGGCAACAGGTTCTTGTAGAGCAGTTCGCCCGTGCTCCAGTCGATGATTTCACCGCCGTTGTACGACAGGATGCAGCCGTGATGCTTCTGCATCTGCAAGGCTTCGGCCAGCGGTGCGATGCCGTAAGTGGGTCGTCCGGAGGCCAGCACCAATCGGACGCCGCTTTCTTGCAGGCGCAGCAGTGTCTGGAGGTTTCGGGGGGAAATCTCTTTCTTCGAGTTGGTCAGTGTGCCGTCTAAGTCGAGCACAAGCAGGCGGTACGTATGTTTCATGTGTCGGAATTTGAAAAGGATTGGTTTTCGGCTGCAAAGGTAATGCTTTTTCGCGAACGGCGACGGAATGTGTGCCGTTTTTGCCGCCGGATGGAAAAAGCGTCGTATCTTTGTCCGCTCGGGTGCTCTTCGCAGGGCCGCGGAAAACGGTGCTTGCAGGGCATTTGTGGGACACTTGTACGGCTCGCGAGCAACACTTGCACGGCTCACGAGCGACACTTGTGTGGCTCACGAGCAACACTTGCACGGCTCGCGCCGGATTTGTGTCGAATGCTATCAAGCTGATTATCAGTGATTCACATAAATCCGTTCAAAGGGCATTGCAAAGCCGCCGGGTTTGGGTTGAAAACCCGCCGTGTTTTGACCGGAAACCCGTGGAGTTTTGGCTGAAAAGCCGTGGGGTTTTGACCGAAAAGTCGAGGCGTTTTGACAAGAAAACCGAGGAGTTTTTGATGGAACAACCGTTGAATAACGATAGAATAATGAAGGAACAAGTATTACTGGGCATGAGTGGCGGGACGGACAGTTCCGTGGCCGCCATGCTCCTACAGGAGGCTGGCTACGAAGTAGTAGGGGTGACCTTTCGCTTCTACGAGGCGGAGGGCGGCGAAGCACACTTGGACGACGCCCGGCAACTGGCCGCCCGGCTGGGCATCCGCCATTGCGTGCGCGACGTGCGCGACGAGTTCCGCCGCCGCATTGTCCGCTACTTCACCGACGAGTATCTGGCTGCCCGCACCCCTGTGCCCTGCACTCTGTGCAACAACCTGCTGAAGTGGCCCCTGCTGGCACAGATGGCCGACGGGATGGGCATCCCTTACATCGCCACGGGTCACTATGTGCGCAAGGTCTGCCGCGAGGGGAAGTTCTACCTCGCCCCTGCCGCCGATCCCGACAAGGACCAGTCTTTCTTCCTCTGGGGACTGAAGCAGGACATCCTCCGGCGCATGTTTCTGCCCATGGGCGACCTGACGAAAGCCGAAGCCCGTGCCTATGCCGCCCACCGGGGCTTCGGGCGTGTGGCGGAAAAGAAGGACAGTCTGGGTGTCTGTTTCTGCCCGGGCGACTACCGTGCCTTCCTGCGGCGCGAACTGCCCGCCTCGGCTTTGCCCGGACGGGGACGGTTTCTCGATGAAAAGGGCGATTTCTTAGGGTGGCACGAGGGCTATCCCTTCTACACCGTCGGCCAGCGGCGCGGACTGGGCATCCACCTGAACCGCGCGGTTTACGTGAAGGAAATACGCCGCGAACGGAACGAAGTGGTGCTGGCACCACTCGCCTCGCTCTATCGGACGGAGATGTTGCTGAAGGACTGGAACCTCGTGGACGAGGCCCATGTGACGGGCGGCGCGGAGGTCATTGTGAAGATACGCTACCGCAAGCAGGCCAATCGCTGCCGGGTGTCGGCAGCCGATGGAGGTCTGCTTCGTGTCGATTTACTGGAGCCGCTCGAAGCCATTGCCTCGGGTCAGGCAGCTGCCTTTTACGATGCCGAGGGGTTGCTGCTGGGCGGGGGGATTATTGTATAATGATTTTGAGAGGCTCCTTGTTACTGGTTCAGCTTCAGCATCTCTTCTATATACTCGCGTGTATTGCTCAGGCGGGGAATCTTGTGCTGCCCACCCAACTTGCCTTTCTGATCCAGCCAGTCGTGGAAGAGGCCTTGACGGGCCACAATCACTTCCAGCGGTTGCAGGGCCAGGTCGTTCTGGCGTTTGGCTTCGTAGTCGGAGTTGACTTCTTTCAGCGTGTCGTCTAAGATGCGGGCAAACTTCTCCAGACTGTCCGGCATCTGGGCAAACTCGATGAGCCACTGGTGGCGGCACTTGGCATGCTCGTCCATGAAGACCGGTGCGGCGGAGTAATCGGTGATGCGGGCACCCGTCTCGGCACAGGCGCGAGCCAGACCTTTCTCGGCGTTGTCCACGATGAGCTCCTCGCCAAAGGCATTGATGAAGTGTTTGGTGCGGCCGGTAATGACAAACTTATAAGGATTCCTGGACGTGAACTTCACGGTGTCCCCTATCATGTAACGCCAGAGACCGGCCGAAGTGGAGATGACCATGGCGTAGTTCTTGCCCAGTTCCACTTCCGTCAGGCTATAAACGCGCGGCTGTTCCTTGCCTACGTCTTCCAAGGGGATGAATTCGTAGAAGATGCCATAGTCTATCATCAGCAGCAGCGACGGGTCGGCGGGGTCGCTCTGGGTGCCGAAGTAGCCTTCGGAGGCGTTGTAAGTCTCCACATAGTGCATGCGGGGGCTGCGGATGACATCTTTGTATTGTTCGCGGTAGGGCGTGAAGGCCACACCGCCGTGGAAGAACACTTCTAAGTTGGGCCACACTTCTTCGAGGCTTTGCTTGCCCGTCTTCTCCAGAATGTGCTTGATGAGCACCAGCATCCACGAGGGAACGCCGGACAGGTTGGTGACGTTGGCATGGATGGTTTCGCGTGCGATGGCCTCCATTTTGGGCTCGAAGTGCTCCATCAGTGCCGTCTGCTTGCTCGGCACACGGATGTAGTTGACCAGCGGGTTGAGGTTTTCCATCAGGATGGCCGAGAGGTCGCCCACCAGGCTATGGTTGGTATTCAGGTTGGGTGCGTGACTTCCGCCCAGTATCAGACCCTTTCCCGTAAAGAAGCGGCTTTGGGGATTCTGTTGCAGATACAATGCCACGGCGTCGGTGCCTCCGCGGTAGTGCGTGTCTTTCAGCGACTCGCGGCTGACAGGCAGGAACTTGCTCTTGTCGTTTGTAGTGCCCGACGATTTGGCAAACCAACGTATTTCGCTTGGCCAAAGCAGGTTCTGTTCTCCGGCTCTCAGTCGTTCTACATAGGGTTTTATCTCTTCGTAGGTCTGTATGGGAAGTCTTTTCTTGAAATCTTCGTAAGTACGGATGGAGGCATAGTCGTATTTCTTTCCCCATTCGGTGCCGGCGGCTTTGTGCAACAACCGCTGCAACACTCGTTGCTGTAGTTCTTCGGCACGGTTTGCATAGAGCTCAATCTCTTTATAGCGAGGAGTGAAATATATCTTATTCAGTAAATTAGTAATATTCATCTTTCTTATTGAGATCAGATTTTCAAGGCGCAAAAATAATCTTATTTATCGTCTTCTCTATCTTTTTTCTGTTTTTTTTCTACCTTTACGTCCATATAGACGAAAAGAAAGGTAATTTAAACTAATACGTTATGAGAATAGGTATTCTGACCTCTGGAGGCGACTGTCCCGGCATCAATGCCACGATTCGCGGTGTATGCAAAACAGCCATCAATCACTATGCAATGGAAGTAATCGGTATTCACAGCGGCTTTCAGGGCCTGCTGACCAAAGACGTGGAAACGCTGACCGAAAAGTCGCTGTCGGGGTTGCTCAATTTGGGCGGTACCATGCTGGGCACTTCGCGCGAGAAGCCTTTCAAGCGTGGCGGCATCATCTCCGACGTGGACAAGCCGTCCCTGATTCGGCAGAATGTCAACGAACTGGGACTGGACTGCCTGGTCTGCATCGGAGGTAACGGCACGCAGAAGACGGCCGCCAGGTTGGCGGAAATGGGACTGAACATCGTCTCCGTGCCCAAGACCATCGACAACGACATCTGGGGAACCGACTTCTCGTTCGGCTTCGACTCGGCCGTCAGCATAGCCACCGATGCCATCGACCGCCTGCACTCCACGGCCAGTTCGCACAAGCGCGTGATGGTGATCGAGGTAATGGGGCACAGAGCCGGCTGGATAGCCCTCTATTCGGGCATGGCAGGAGGCGGCGATGTCATTCTGATACCCGAGATACCGTACAGCATCCATAATGTGGGCGATACGATTCTGAACCGGCTGAAAAAGGGAAAGCCATACTCGATTGTGGTGGTGGCCGAAGGCATTCAGACGGACGGACGCAAGCGGGCAGGCGAATACATCGCCCAGGAAATTGAATACGAGACGGGCATCGAGACGCGCGAAACCGTGCTGGGCTACATACAGCGGGGAGGGTCGCCCACACCGTTCGACCGCAACCTGTCCACCCTTATGGGAGGACATGCCACGGAGCTGATAGCCAACGGCCAGTTCGGGCGCATGATTACGCTGAAGGGCAACGAAATATCGTCGGCACCGCTGGAAGAAATAGCCGGCAAGCTGAAGTTGGTGACCGAAGACCACGATTTGGTTGTGCAGGGCAGGCGGATGGGCGTGTGCTTCGGATGAGAAGAGGCAACGATGGAACTTATCCCGGCGAGGAGGTGTGGAACGAGGCTTATGGCCTCGTTTCATGCTTTCTGTGAGGGCGTGTCGGAGGAAGATTCCGTGCGCAGGCTGATGATGGTGTCTGCGTCGGTCGTGTCGATTTCCGTTTCGACGGTAATCTCTGTTTCGATGATGGTTTGCGGTTCGGCGGCAGGACAGGTGTCGGACGGCTGTTCGTCTTCGGTTGCGGCGGGCAGAGGCTCGTCGGCGGGGGCGGATGCTTCGGCCATGGCTTGTGCCTTGAGCGCTTGGATGCTCTCCATGAACTGCCGGTCGTTCTTGATCTTCTTCAGTGCGATCTGTGCGGCATTCTGCTGTGATTCTTTTTTGGAATATCCCGTTCCCTTCCCTGCCGAGAGGCCCAGGATGCGGACTTCGGTGTGGAACATGGGGTTGTAGTCCTTGTCGAGGAACTGTTCGATGAGTTCGAACGAGACGGCCACCTTGTTCTTCTGGCTCCATTCTATCAGCTTCGACTTGAAGTTGACTTCCTTGCGCGACATCTTGTCAAGGTCGATGTAGTTTTTCAGAATCTTGTTTTCCATGAATTCCTTGCATCTTTCGTAGCCCTGGTCTAAATAGATGGCGCCGATGAAGGCTTCGAAAGCATTGCCATACATGTAGCTGTTGTGCGACGACGAGCGTGTGGAGGACTTTACCAGTTTGTCTAATCCGATTTCGACGGCGAGCTTGTTCAGCGTGTCGCGTTGCACGATTTTCGAGCGGGTATTGGTGAGGAATCCTTCGCGCCGGCCTTCGAAGTGGCGGTAAACGATGTCACCCACGATGGCGTCGAGGATGGCGTCGCCGAGGAATTCAAGCCGTTCGTTGTTCAGGGGGCGGCCTTTTTCGGAGCGCAGTGAAGTGGATTTATGCAGCAACGCCTGCTGATAAACCTGGATGTTGCGGGGATAGAAACCCAATATCTTATAAAAACAAAGATAAGACTTCCTGTCTTTGTGGAACAGGAGCCTTATCTTGTCTATTTGATTGCGTAACACGGCGAATTATTCTGCGTATTTCTTGAAGATGACACACGCGTTATGACCGCCGAATCCGAATGTGTTGGACAGGGCTACGTTGACTTCGCGCTTCTGTGCTTTGTTGAAGGTGAAGTTCAGGTCATAGTCGATGTTTTCGTCGTTATCGCCTTCTTCGTGGTTGATGGTCGGGGGAACGATGCCGTTCTTGATGGCCAGGATGCTTGCGATGGCTTCTACCGCTCCGGCAGCACCCAGCAGGTGTCCTGTCATGGACTTGGTCGAACTGATGTTCAGCTCGTAGGCATGTTTTCCGAATACTTCCTGGATAGCTTTCACTTCCGAGATGTCTCCCACGGGAGTAGAAGTACCGTGTACGTTGATGTAATCTACTTCTTCAGGCTGCATACCTGCATCTTCCAACGCATTTCTCATCACGAGCTTGGCTCCCAGTCCTTCGGGGTGGGAAGCGGTGAGGTGATAAGCGTCGGCAGACATTCCTACGCCGCCCACTTCTGCATAGATTTTTGCACCGCGTGCCTTGGCGTGTTCCAGTTCTTCGAGAACCAGACAGCCGCCGCCTTCACCCATGACGAAACCGTCGCGGCTTGCGCTGAAGGGACGTGAGGCTGTTTCGGGTGAATCGTTGCGCGTGGACAAAGCGTGCATGGCGTTGAATCCGCCTACACCGCAAGCGGCGATGGCAGCTTCGGAACCTCCGGTGACGATGGCATTGGCCTTACCCAGACGGATGAGGTTGAATGCATCGGCTATGGCGTTAGTAGAGGTGGCACATGCTGAGCAGGTTGCGTAGTTGGGACCATGGAAACCGTACAGGATAGAAATTTGTCCGGCAGCGATGTCCGAAATCATCTTGGGGATGAAGAACGGATTGAACTTGGGACCGTTTTCCTTGCCGTTGATGGCATAGTTGCCTGCTTCTTCTTCGAAGGTACGGATTCCACCGATACCGGCACCAAAGATGACGCCGATTCTGTTTAAATCCTCATTTTCGACATCAAGACCGGAGTCGCCTACGGCTTGTTTGGCTACAGCGATGGCATATTGTGTGTATAAGTCCATTTTGCGGGCTTCCTTGCGGTCGATATAGTCGTTTGCATTGAAGTTCTTTACTTCGCATGCAAATTGGGTCTTGAAAAGGGATGCGTCGAAATGAGTAATAGGTCCAGCTCCACTAACCCCATTCACAAGGTTGTCCCAGAATTCCTGGACGTTGTTGCCAATGGGAGTAATGGCGCCGAGACCTGTTACTACAACTCTTTTTAATTCCATACTAAGAAATGAACGGATTAAAATTACTTAGCGTGTTCTTCGATGTAAGATACAGCATCGCCGACAGTAGCAATCTTCTCAGCTTGGTCGTCGGGGATAGAGATACCGAATTCTTTCTCGAATTCCATGATAAGTTCTACAGTGTCAAGAGAGTCTGCTCCCAGGTCGTTAGTGAAGCTAGCTTCGTTAGTAACTTCTGATTCTTCAACGCCTAATTTATCGACGATAATCGCTTTTACTCTTGATGCAATTTCAGACATAACTTTAAGTTTTTAATTAATAATTAGTTTTATTTCTTTAATTTTGCGGGGCAAAGGAATGAATATTTATCGTTTCTAACAAATATTTGGCGAACAAAATGCAGATTTTTGCACAATTTTCACGGTTTTGTGCACAGATTGAGAAAAATATGGGGAAAAACATCGCAATTTTTGCATCCGGCAATGGTACGAATGCCGAGAATATTATCCGCTATTTCCAAGGTAGCGAAGAGGTGAGAGTGAAGCTGGTGCTGACGAACCGCCGGCAGGCTTTTGTGTTGGAACGTGCGCGCAAATTAGACGTTCCGTGTGCTTATTTCGGCAAGGAGGACTGGGCGGACGGCGAGCCGGTGCTTGCGCTGCTTCGCGAGCAGGGCATCGACTTTGTGGTGCTGGCGGGTTTCCTGGCGCGCGTCCCCGATTGTCTGCTTCGGGCCTATCCCAACAAGATTGTCAACATTCACCCTTCGCTGCTGCCCAAGTTCGGGGGCAAAGGTATGTATGGCGACCGCGTGCACGAGGCTGTGGTGGCTGCCGGCGAGACGGAGAGTGGAATCACCATACATTATATTAACGAGCGTTACGACGAAGGCGAGGTCATTGCCCAGTACCGTTGCCCGGTGTTGCCGGGCGATACGGCTGAGGACGTGGCGACCAAGGTGCATGCGCTGGAGTACGAGTACTATCCGCAGGTGATCGAGCGTGAGCTGATGCGCTGAGCCGTCCGGCGGGTGTTCCCTTCGGTTTCCACTTGCGGGAACTGCCGTTCCCACAAGTGGGGAACGCGGTTCCCGCAAGTGGTTACGGTGGTTACCACAGGTGGAAACGGTGCGGATAGCCTGTAGCCGGAATCAGAACAGCTGGTACTGCTGTGGCGTGACGAGGGTGAAGGCCCGCCGTTCGCGGCGCAGCGGATAGTCGCCCCGCAGCTGTTCGAAACGTTCGGGGTGTTGGCGTAGCGCGTCGCAGTCGCGGCGCGGGTCGTACATCTGTAGGGCGGCTTCGGTCAGACTGCCGGCCGTGATGACGGGTGTGGCGGGCTGTGGCGGCTCGATGGTGTATTGGGCCTGCAGGTGGAAGAAGCGGCAAAGGGCGTCGAGCGACATGCGGGTGGCGTTGGCCTTTCCGTCGGCCGAGTAGCCGGCAATGTGGGGCGTGCCGATGAACACTTTGCCGAGCAGCTCCAGGTTGATGTCGGGTTCGTTTTCCCACACGTCTATGACGGCATCGGCTATTTGTCCGCTGTCGAGGGCACGAAGCAGGGCTCCGGTTTCGATTACTTCTCCGCGCGATGTATTGATGATGACCGGTCTGCGTTGCAGCGAGCCGAAGAAGGCGGCATCGGCCAGGTGCAGGGTCTTGTATTTTCCTTCTTTATACAGGGGCACGTGAAAGCTGATGACGTCGCACTCGGCTGCCAGTTGTGCCAGCGAGGCGAATCCGTCGTGTCCTTCGCGTTCTTCGCGCGGCAGGTCGTTGAGCAACACTTTCATACCTAATCTTTTTCCAACTTCCGCCACTTTGCTGCCTACGTTGCCCGCGCCGACAATGCCGAGCGTCAGTCCGTTCAGCGGGCGGTCGGGTCTGTGCTGTTGCAGCAGCAGGAGGGTGGATTGCAGATACTGGGCTACGGAGGCCGAGTTGCATCCCGGAGCGTTGGTCCAGGCGATGTCCGCCTGCCGGCAGTATTCGGTGTCAATGTGGTCGAACCCGATGGTGGCCGTGGCGATGAAGCGCACGCGGCTGCCTTCGAGCAGCTGGCGGTTGCACTGGGTTCGGGTACGTATGATCAGTGCGTCGGCGTCGCGAACGGCTTCCGGCGTGAACTCTTTGCCGGGCAGATAGACAACTTCGTCGGCTATCTGTCCGATGGCCTCCCTGATGAAGGGAATCTTGTTATCGACAATTACTTTCATTTTCTTCTCTGTTTTTCTGTGCATGTATCGGACGGCTTTTACCGTTCGGGTCGTTGTGTAGCAGGGCCGTAAGCTGTGGCTACATCTGTTGTATAACGTGTTTAGGGTCTGTTTTGTTTGCCTTCGTCCGTGCCGGGCATGTCCTTCAGGTAGTCGAAGCGCAGCATCAGGTCGGCTATGTCGTGAGCCTCTTGCAAGTGGTGCAGGGTCAGGCTGTCGGAGGCGTCGCCTTCGACGTTCAGGTGCGAGCCAACGGCAAGTCCCCGCTTCGCCGGCGACAGGATGCTCTGCCCCATGCCTTTCCACGGATAGCATTCGAGTCCCAGCAGCTGGAGCAGGGTGGGATAAATGTCTATCTGTCCCATCACGTCCTCGTAGCGCATGCCTACGGGCGAGTTGAGGATGATGAGGGGCGTATAGGGCTTGTCGGAAACAATGCCCCGCGTAGCAGGCGCCTGGCACAGCTCGTTGCGGTAGAAAGCGAGTCCCTCGTGGTCGCCGGTGATGACGATAAGCGTTTCCTTATACTCAGGGCGCGACTTCAGGAAGTCGATGAACTGCCCGAGGGCCTTGTCCGTATAGCGGGCCGTCTTCATGTAGTCGGCCGCTTTCTCGGGGATGGAGTCGGAGAAACTGATTTCCTGCAAGTGCCGGGGCAGCACGAACGGCGCATGGCCGGAGTAGGTGACGAACTGCATGAAGACCGTTTCGCCCTGCTTCCATATTTCGCCATCGCTGATTTTCTCGCTGCACTGCTCGAAGAAAGGCACGTCGCCGATGCGCTTGTGGGTGCCGAAGGCTTCGGCTTTGCGGAAGTCGTGGTAGGCGATGATGGTGTCCAGCCCGAAGCTGTAGGCAATGGCTCCCTGATTCCAGGTCGATACCTTGTCGATGGTCAGCAGATAGTTGCGCGAGTGCTTTAGCTCGTGCATGGCTTTGGGCAGGGTGGCGTAATGGTTATCGGCAAACAGGCTGCTGTATGCACCCGAGTTGAGGGGCAGCATGCCGGCATTGATCATCAGTTGGGCGTCGATGGAGCGTCCGCCTTTCACCTGGGTGAGCACGTGGGGAGCGTAGAGGGTAGTCGGCTCCTTCAGCAGGCGGTTGAGGCAGGGCGTGATTTCCTGTCCTTCCACTTCCTGCTCCAGCACCCAGCTTTCGAACGATTCGGCCAGAATCAGGATGCAGTTGCGGCGCTTCTCAACCGAGTCGGGCAGGGGCGTCCATGCGGGCTGTGCGTCAAGCCAGCTTTCGATGCGTTGCTCTATTTCGGGGGTGATCTTCTGTTGCTGTTCCGTCAGGTCGTAGTACATGCAACCGAATACGGTGAACATCGGTGCGCTGCTTGAACACAGGTAAGACGATTGTCGCACGGCGTTGAAAGCTTGATGGAATCCACCTTTGACACCTAAGCAGACGGCGTTCAGCGCGGCGGTTCCAACCAATACGGCAAAGTATCCGGGAAGTCTTCGGACGAGGCTGATTCCCTTTCGGTCTGGCCTGCGGAGCGCTATGAAGATGGTGATGACGGATGACAGGGGCAACAGAATGTCTATCATTCTGAACGAATCTCTGACGCTTGCGGTAAAGTCGGCCAGGTTGCCGGCCAGTCCGTAGCTGCTCAGCGGGATGTGTGTGTAGTACGTTCGGAAATAGAGCAGGTTGCAGATAAGCAGGCTGTCGAGGCAGAACAGAATAACGCTTTCTACCCCTTTGCTTTTGAACAGGATGTAGGGGAGCAGCAGCAACGTAGCGATGAACAACTTGGAAAGATAGGTTTCCAGGTACGAAAACGATGCGAACGTGGTATCTATGCACCAGATGGCATCGAAAAGGATGAGTTTCAGGAACAGGCCGGCTGCAAAAACAATAGCAGTGCGGTTCCACGCGCTTTTCCAGTCGAGGCTGTTCAGGAAGCTCGACTTTAAGGTTCTTTCATTCATTGACTTCTCTATTCTAAGCTGTTTTTATTTCAAGCTTCTTTCTTCTTTCTTTTTGAGGCGGCAAAGGTACAGCTATATTTGTAAATATCAATGTCTTGCGAACGCTAATATTTCATAATTGTGTCATGGCGATGAATTTGTTGGGAATAAGGTCAGTGCAAGCTTTCGTCGTCGGTAACAAAATACAGACGGGGTTTGGTCATTTGCAAAATATTACATAGTTTTGTCTGCCCTATGGCATCGACGGACAAATAGACGATAAAAATAGAACGTATGAAATGCATTCATGTGATTACTCCGGTAAAGGACTCCATTGACCTGACCTTGCAGACGGCCGAAGCCATCATGGCATCGGACATCAAGGTTCCTTACACATATACCATCTACAACGATTTCAGTACGGCCGAAAATACTGCCCGGCTGCAGGAGGCCTCGAAGAAGATGGGGTTCAATTTAGTGAACCTCTCGGATCTGACTGACCATCCTTCGCCCAACTATCTGCTGGTGCTGCAGATGGCGCAGGAGCGCGCCATTGCCGAAGATGCCGCGCTGATTATCGTAGAGTCGGACGTGGTGGTGAAGAAGAATACGCTTCAGGCTCTGTTCGATGGCGCGCAGGAGCGTACGGACTGCGGCATTGCAGCCGCCGTCACCGTCGATGAGAAAGGTGAGATAAACTATCCTTACCTGTTTGCCAAAGGAAACGAAAACAGGGTTTACCCCGAAAAGAAGCATTGCAGCTTCTGCTGTTCGCTGCTGACAGTCAACTTTCTGCGGACTTTCGACTTCCACCGGCTCGACCCGGAGAAGAACTGGCACGATGTCACCATCTCGCACCAGTCGCAGAAGGAAGGTTTCCGCAACTATCTGTTCACGACGCTTCCCGTGTGGCACCGTCCTCACAGCAGCCGTCCCTGGAAGCAACTGAAATACAAGAATCCCCTGAAATATTACTGGCTGAAATATACCAAAGGATTGGATAAGATTTGAGGCTGACATACAGAACGTTTTTTGGAAGTTTGTCAAATAATAACTATATTTGCCGCGAATTCCGTTGTCTTGGATGCTGTGAGGCAACACTCTGTCTATAAGCTTAGGTACATTCATTATGGTAAAAGATAAAGGGAAGGTTTCCACCTTGTATCATTTTTTTCATCCGCGGGTATTGACCATTCATCCGGACTACAAGCGTCTGGAGCCGTTCATCTTGTCGCTGCCCATACGCTTTCGTCGGAACGAAGGCGTGGTGATACACCGGGGGCGGAACGAACTGCGCCGGATGGAATATGAAGGAGAAACGTACGTGGTGAAGTCCTTCCATCAGCCCAATTGGATCAACCGTGTGATTTACGGCGTGTTTCGCGCTTCCAAGGCCAAACGTTCTTTCCTTTATGCCGATGCTTTCCTGAAGTTGGGCGTAGGCACTCCGCAACCCGTGGGAAGTATGGACCAACGATCGGGTTTGTTGTTCGATAAGAGCTACTACGTCAGCCGCCTGTCCGACTGTCCCTACGTGTATGCCGACCTTTTTACGCAGAAGTTCGAGTGCGAGGAGAAAGTGCTGCGCGAAATCGGACGGGTGACCGCCATTCTGCACGAAAACGGATATGCCCACAAAGACTATGGCCGCGGGAACATTCTGTTCCGCCCCATGCCCGACGGTTCGGCCAAGATAGAGATAGTTGACCTGAACCGCATGTACATCGGGCACATCGGCCTGCGGCGCGGATGCCGGAACTTCGAGCGCCTGCCCGCCACTCCGCAGATGCATCGCTACATGGCCGAAGAATACGCCAAAGTGCGGGGATTTGATGCCGAGAAGTGCTTTCAGCTGATGTCGTATTATCGGAGCAGACAGTCCGGTAAGATAGACAACCTTTACTAAACAAGAAATCGCTAAAACAAAAATCTGCTATGAACATTATCGCTGTGGTCGTGACGTACAACCGTCAGGAACTCCTGAAGAGAAACATTCACTGTTTGCGGCAGAACAAGCCGCTTACTTCTATCATAGTGGTAAACAACGGCAGCACCGACGGCACTGCTGCATGGCTCGACCGGCAGAGCGACCTGACCGTCATCCATCAGTCCAACGTAGGAGGTTCGGGCGGATTCTATACGGGCATGCAACACGCTTACCAGTTGGGAGCCGACTGGGTGTGGTGCATGGACGATGATGTATTCCCGCGGGCCGACTGTCTGGAACATCTTTTGGCCGAAGCCGGGCGGAAAGACGTAGGCATCCTGGCGCCCCGCCGCTTGATGGAGGGAAAAGTGTTCACCCACGATTTTCAGGAATACAACCTGACCAATCCTTTTTCTTCGATGTACGGCAAGAAGCTGTCGAAGCAGACCATAACCGCTCCTACCGAGGTGAAAGGCACCGCCTTCGAAGGCCCTTTTATCCGTCGGGAAGTAATCGAAAAAATCGGCTTGCCCAACAAGGAACTTTTCATCTTCTGCGACGATACCGACTATTGCCTGCGCACCGTGCTGGCAGGATTCAAGATACTCTACGTACCCTCAGCCCTGATGGACAAGGAAAAGTTCTTCTCGAACGACACGTGGAGCGAACGCAGCAAGAAAAAGAAATGGAAACGATACTACCAGGTGCGCAACTCCACGTACCTGAACCATCACTACGGACGCAATTGGGCCGTCAGGTATCTTCGTGGTTTCAACGGGGTGATAGGCTATATACTGGTGGCGTTCTTCACCTGCCCCTTCTCCGATGCCTGGCAGTGGGGCGACATTGCCCGCCTGTGGAAAGCCTATTGCGACGGGCTGCACGAACGTCTGGGGATTATGAACAAATAGGTTCGGTTATACATTTATATATAAGAATCAAAGTTGCCTGTTAAGGCGGCTGTAAGAATAAGTATCGGATCAGAATCCTTCGTTGATGGTCCGTGCGTTTTATTGGCGAACCGGAGGAACCGATGTGTCGAACATTTGCCCGGCAGACCGGATAGAAGTTACATTACATTAAAAACCTGAATGACTATGAGCATGTATTTTCTGAAAAAGTTGGGGTTGGCTCTTGCCGAGAGTTTCGGAGGTTTCCGTCTGACACCTTCGCCGCGGCTGGTGATGACGCTGTTAGTGAAGAACGAGGAAGACGTACTGGAGGACAATCTGCTGTTCCACAAAGCGATGGGGGTCGATTGCTTCATTATCACCGACAACAATTCTACCGACCGTACGCCGGACATCATCCGCAAGTATCAGGAGAAAGGCTGGGTAAAGGAAGTCATCTGGGAGAAGGGAACCAACTACAAGCAGAAAGTATGGGTGGACCGCATGATCTGGAAAGCAAAGACGGTGTACAAGGCCGACTGGGTGATCAATGCCGATGCCGACGAACTGTGGTACTCGCCTTCGGGCAACCTGAAGAATGATTTGTCGGCTACCCACAGCAATGTGCTGAAGTGCGAAGTGCTCAGTGTCTATCCGGAAGAGGACAAACCTTTCTGGCAGTGGAACAAGATGGTGAAGCCTGTTCCGCACCCCGAGCAGTACGACCTGTCGCTCTATTCGCTGTTCGACCACCAGAACAAGAAGGTGATTCATCGCACCAAGTGTTACCTGCAGATTTCGATGGGCAACCACAAGGTAACCATGTTTCCCCGCCGTTCGGAGTTGGGGAAAGTCCGGGTTTACCATTACAACATCCGTGGAAAGCGTCACTTCATGGAGAAGATGATCAACGGAGGCAAGCAGCTCGAACAGAACCCCAGCAAGCATGGCGGCTGCCATTGGCGCTATTTCTATCAGATGTACAAGGACGGTAAGTTAGAGGCTGAGTATGGCCGTGTCATCGGTACGCCGGTTTACGACCGTCTGTGTAAGGACGGTTTTGTTTATACAGACAATTCAATTCCCGATTTTTTCCAAAAAATGAAGTTGGACCGCAAGGCGTAATCTCGGACTTACTGCTGGCTGCGCCACAGGCTTAGTGCCGCAGCGATCGTATCATCCATGTCGGCGTAAGTGTATTGGGCCAGTCGGCCGCCGAACAGCACGTCGGGCGTTTGCCGGGCCATGGCCTGATAGCGGGCGAAGATTTCGTTGTTGGCCGAGGTATTGACGGGATAATAAGGTTCCTTGCCGGGCGCATAGCTGTCGGGGTATTCGTAGGTAATGACGGTGTCGGGCTGTTGGCCGAATTCGAAATGCTTGTGCTCGATGATGCGTGTGTAGGGCGTTTCGCGGTCGGTATAGTTGACCACGGCGTTGCCCTGGAAGTTGGCGACGCCTTCGAGCAGCTTGTGTTCGAAGCGCAGGCTGCGGTACTCCAGATGTCCGCAGGCATAGTCGAAGTAGGCATCAATGCATCCGGTGTAGAGGGTGCGGTGAGCCAGTGCGGAAAGTTCGGCACGGTGCTCCAGATAGTCGATACCTGTACGTACTTCGACGCCTTCGAGCAGTAACCCGATGAGGCGGTTGTAGCCTCCGTAAGGGATGCCCTGATAGGGATCGTTGAAGTAATTGTTGTCGAAAGTGAAGCGGAAAGGAAGCCGCTTGATGATGAAGGCCGGCAGTTCGGTAGCGGCACATCCCCATTGCTTTTCGGTATATCCTTTCACTAAATATTGGTAGATGTCGTTGCCACACAGTCTGAGGGCCTGCTCCTCCAGATTGCGGGCCTGGCTGATGTGTGCGTAGGCGGCGCACTGTTCCTGCAGTTTGGCTTGTGCTTCGGCAGGTGTTCGCACTCCCCATAGCTGGTAGAAGGTGTTCATGTTGAAGGGAAGGTTGTAGAGCTTCCCTTGATAGTTGGCTACGGGAGAGTTGGTGTATCGGTTGAACTCGACCAGGCGATTGACGTATTGCCACACTTCCTTGTTGTCGGTATGGAAGATGTGGGCGCCATACTTGTGCACGTTGATGCCTGCCACTTCCTCGCAATAGATGTTTCCGCCCGTGTGAGGGCGTTTCTCTATCACCAAGCAGCGTTTTCCGGCCTTGTGGGCTTCGTGGGCAAAGACGGCTCCGAAGAGTCCGCTTCCTACAATCAGGTAATCGTATTGTTTCATTCGTCGGTCAGTTTTAGGCGGTTGTTTGTTGCGAAGGCCGGAAGGCCTTCACGGTGTTCAGCAGGCGAAGGTAGCTTCTAAGTGGTTCACTAACTCCATCTGGTCGGAACTGAACTTGCGGGCAAAAAGCTTGTCGGACTGTACCAGTTCGTCGTAGTCGCGCTTCTTCCACACGTAGGGTCCTCCGCGGTGCCAGTCGATGAGGCGCATGTTGCCGGCTGCTTCGTCCTCGGGCCGGTAGATGTTTTTCCGGAATGGGGAGTTCCACAGAACGGTCTGAATGAATATCTCGTCGGGGCACAGGGTATATTTGAAGCGTTTCAGTACGAAGGCTTTCTCCTTGAGCAGGTATTGGCAGAAGTCGTTGGTGATGCTGAACCACTGCGAGCCTTTCTGGAAGCCCACTTCGTGCTTGCGGCGGAAGTGGAGCAGCTTTTGCAGGATGAGTACAAAGTTGTAGAAAGGCATGGTGAAAGCGTGCCAGCGGTCGTTGGGGCGCAGACTCTTGGTGAAGAGGTAGTAGCGCGAGACTTTCCGGTCGAGGTCTTTCTGGTGTTCGGGGCTGTGCCAATATTCCACAAATTCCTGTCCGGCGTGGCGGTCGAAGAAGTCGTGGATGTAGTTCTGGTTTTTCAGTGGCAGGTCCACCCCCGAAAGCAGGTGGTAATAGGCGTATTTACCGTTTGCGGAAGCTGTTTCCAGCAGGGTAAATTCGGCTTCGACCAAGCTGATGTCTCCCCAATACAGCTTGATGGGATTGGGGATGATGTAGAGCTTGGATTTGCTCAGTTCGTAGTGATGCATACTTTTCCGCAGGTTGCGCGAGCGTCGGTCGATGTAGAGGTAGATGTCGTTGCGCTCGTCGTCGAGCATCGACAGTAGGGTCCTCAGCACGGGGTACTCATTGTGTGCGATGATTAAGTAAGCATGTTTGTTTTGAAGAGACATTAGGCGTTAATTTTTAGATGTTTAGGTTTAGGTTGCAAAGTTACATGTTTTTTTTGTTTACTGCTTAATATTTGCCAAAAAAAAGTTAATCCGGGCTATCGGCCAGGTTTGGGTCCTGTTTTCCGGTGTTTTGAAGCGTCCGGGGAAGGCACTTGCATGGCTCGTGAACAACACTTGTACGGCTCGTGAGCGACACTTGCACGGCTCGCGAGCGACACTTGCACGGCTCGCGAGCAACACTTGTGTGGCTCACGGCACTTTTTGGCGTGTTTGCAGATGGCTGATAATCAGACTCTGTCGCGCTTCATGGTGGGTATCCACGGACAGACAAGGCGCAACAGGTGCGCCACGTGTGCCAGACGTCCTTCACGATGTCCGGCGTTCAGCCTTGTTTTCAGGTAGGCATGCAGTTCGTGCTTGTCTTCGGAGGACAGGGGCAATTTGTTGATGCGGTTGTAGAGGATGCCGTGGCGGATGATGCGCCTGCAACGGTCTATTTCGGGTAGCTGCTGGTCCATCCGGGCTACGATGTCGATGTCTTCCCGCTTCCCGCCGCCGTTGTGTTCGGCTTTCACGGTTACTTTTTGTGTATGCTGGCGGAAGTTGTTCAGGTCGGCATAGACTTCGGCCACATCGCCCGTCAGCGCCATGTGGAACCAGAAGAGCCAGTCGCCGCTGTAGCGCATGCGGATGCAGTCGTGCAGGTCGATGCGGCGCAGGTGGTCGGCGCGCGACAGGACAGCACTGGCGTTGGCTATGTAGTTGCGCCAGTACAGGTTGCGTGCGGCAAACCGTCGTCCGTCGATGACGGAATGCTTCTCGGGCAGGTTCAGTTTGCGGTTGCCCCACTGGTTGATGTCGCGGTGCAGGTCGTGTCCGTCTTCGTCGATGAGGCGCGAGCCGGTGTAGCACAGCGCGGCCTGTGGATGTTGGTCGAGCACGGCTACGGTGGTGGACAGGAATTCGGGCTGGGCCGTGTCGTCGCTCTCGGCTATCCAGACGTATTCACCCTGTGCCAGGCCGATGCCCTTCTGCCATTGCAGGAAAGGGCTGCCGGTGTTGCGGTCGTTCAGCACGATGTGGCTGACGTGCGGATGGCCGGCGTACGATTGCAGCAGTTCGACGCTGTTGTCGGTCGAGCAGTCGTCCAGCAGAATCAGCTCGAAGTCCTGAAAGGTCTGGTTCAGGATGGAGTCGATGCGCGCTTTCAGGTAGCGGGCATGGTTGTAGTTGGGCACGATGACGCTGACTTTGGGGGGCATGTTTTCTGATTCGTTCGGTTGCTTGGTAAATATTTGCAAAGATACGTTTTTTTTTACTTGCTTCAAACGTGTTATCCGATTTTGTTTGCTGCAGGTGGCACTGGAGGACGTCAGGAAGAGGAGGGCTTTCGGATGGCATAAAATTGCGTATTCTATTTTTTTTCTTTACTTTTGCAAACTAAACATTAACTATTTGGATGGAAACTGTGGCAATTATTATACCGGCTTATAAAGCCAGTTTCTTGCGCCAGACCTTGGAGTCGGTGGCGGCGCAGACGTGTCGCGATTTCCGGGTGTACGTAGGCGACGACAAGAGTCCGGAAGATTTGCAGACCATTGTGCAAGCCTATGCGGACAGGATTCCCCTTGTTTACCGCCGTTTCGACGAGAACCTGGGCGGTGTCGATCTGGTGGCCCATTGGGAACGTTGCATTCGCCTGTCTGAGGAACCGTTGGTCTGGCTTTTCTCCGACGACGACCTGATGCCCTCTGATGCGGTAGAGCGCATTCTGGCTGCTTGGAACACAAGGGGCTCCGAACTCTTTTTCGCCCGTTTCCCGCTGTCGGTAGTCGATGCCGACGGACATCTGAAGATGTCTAATCCTGCACTGACAGATCGAGTGATATCCGGTTACGAGTTTCTGTTGGACAAGTTGTCCGGCCGGATCAGTTCGGCTGCCTGCGAGTATGTTTTCAGCCGCAAGCTGCTGGGTGAGGCAGGGGGCTTTGTCCACTTCCCGGTGGCCTGGTGCTCGGACGATGCCACGTGGGCCAGGTTGGCCGACTGTGCAGGCGGCATGATCCCTCTTCCTGGGCAGGCAGTCAGGTGGCGCAATGCCGACGGAAAGAACATCAGCAACTCCACCCGCTTCGATCGGGAGAAGCTGAAGGCTACGGCCCGGTTTGTGCGCTGGATTGCCGACAACTATCCACAGCAGCGTCGTGACAGGCAGTTGCATCGTGCGCTGGCCGTCTATCTGCATACCATTCTGACATGTTCCGTGGGGCGGCGCTACACCCGTGCCGACGTGTGGATGCTGGTACGCGAGCTTCGTCTTTTCTCCTTGCGGCTGGCTGCGAAAGTGGGGCTTCGTCACTTCAGGTTCTGATCGTCATTTCTGTTTTTGTATTTCTCATGTAAAATTCTGCATTGACCTATATCCTTTATATAATAATGAAAAAGATTCTGTTTATCATTCCTTATGTCCCCTATCCGCTGAATTCCGGAGGAAATCAGGCTTTCTTTAACATGGTGGACTATATCCGCCGACAGATGTCGGTTTCATTACTGCTTTATCCCGATTCGGACAGGAACGAAACCAATCTGGAACAACTGAAGAAAGTTTGGCCCGACGTGGACTTCTACGTCTTTACGCGCGACATGGCCAAGCCTGCCGTCCGCCATCCGTTCTACTATAAGTGGCTGGGGAAGGCAAAGGCATCGCTCACCCGTAAGATGCGTCGGCAGTTGCTGGCGAGCGAAACGCAGGATCTGGTGCGCAAGAAGTCCACACTATGGAAGTCGATGCCCGGTCTGCTCGATTCTGCCTATATGGATTATGTGGTCGAGGTGGCCGGTCGCGGATTCGACATCATTCAGGTAGAGTTTTACGAACTGATAGAGTTGGGCTATCTGCTGCCCCGCGACGTGCCTACCGTCTTTGTCCATCACGAAATCAGGTTTATACGCAACCAGAACGAGATGGCACTGTTCGAGGACGTCACCCCGCAGGAACGGATGCTCTACGAGATGGCCAAGGACTTTGAGTGCATGGCCCTGAAGCAGTTTGGCCACATCGTTACGCTGACCGACACCGATGCCCGCATCCTTTCCGACCTGACAGGCTGCTCCGAGCGTATCCGTACTTCGCCGGCCATTGTCCGGATGCCCGAGCGGAAAGACATGAAAGACTTTCTGCCTGCTACCGACCGCCTCACGTTTGTAGGAAGTGAGGATCACTTCCCCAATCTGGACGCCGTGGATTGGTTCTGCCGCGAGGTGATTCCCTGCCTGCGCCGACGTGGACTGAAGTTCAAGGTGCAGGTTGTGGGCCAATGGCGTGGCGATCGCATCAAGGAGCTTTGCGCTGCATGTCCGGAGCTGGAACTGCCGGGCTTTGTGGAAGACCTTCACGAATATCTGCGGGGAAGCGTCTTTCTGGTGCCCATACGCATAGGCAGCGGCATGCGGATGAAGATTCTCGACGGCATAGCCTCCCGGGCTCCCATCGTCACCACTACCAAGGGCTGCGAGGGATTGGATTTCGTGTCGGGTACCGAGTGTCTGGTTGCCGATGAGGCTGAAGGCTTTGCTGAGGCTATCGTCAGGCTGCTGGGCGACGTTCCCATGCAGGAACGCTTGGCGGTGCAGGCCGAAGAAAAACTGGCTCGCATTTATGATCCTGTCAGGATGCTGGACCGGCGGATGGCCGTTTATAAGGAAATTCTGTCGTAAGTCCTTTTTTGCTTTGAAGCGGGTACGGGCAGTGAAGTTTACATGCCTGCGGAATATTGCGTGACTCTGAAGGGTGAATATTAACTGCCGTACTGCTTGATATAGCATGTTTTCTTTGTATCTTTGCAATTTCAAATCAATTCATATCGCATAATGAAGGAATTCATACAGTTGATGAGGCGCTTCGTGTCGCCTTACAAGAAATACATCGGTTGGGCCATTCTGCTCAACATCTTGTCGGCCGTGTTCAACGTCTTTTCGTTCACCATCCTGATTCCGATCCTGAACATCCTGTTCAAGACGGGCGAGAACCAGCAAGTCTATCACTTCATGGAGTGGGGCAGCGGAAGCCTGAAGGACGTAGCCACAAACAACTTCTACTACTACGTCACCGAGCTGATAGCTACTCGAGGCCCCGTCATGACACTGGTCTTCATGGGACTCTTTCTGGCTTTTATGACTTTGCTTAAGACTTCCTGCTACTTTGCCTCGTCGGCCGTGATGATTCCCCTCCGTACGGGCGTGGTGCGCGACATCCGTGTGATGGTTTACTCCAAGGTGATGCACCTGCCGCTGGGCTTCTTCTCCGAAGAACGCAAGGGCGACATCATTGCCCGCATGAGCGGCGACGTGGGCGAGATTGAAAACTCCATCACCAGCTCGCTGGACTTGCTGATGAAGAACCCCATCCTGATTATCCTTTATTTCAGCACACTGATCATTACCAGTTGGGAGCTGACCCTCTTCACCGTCCTCGTGTTGCCCGGCATGGGTTGGCTGATGGGCAAGGTGGGCAAGAAGCTGAAGCGTCAGTCGCTCGACGCACAAGCCAAGTGGAGCAACACCATGTCGCAGCTGGAGGAAACTTTGGGCGGACTGCGCATCATCAAGGCTTTCATCGCCGAGGACAAGATGATACGCCGCTTCACCAAGTGTAGCGACGAGGTACGTGTAGCTACCAATAAAGTAGCCACCCGTCAGGCGCTGGCGCATCCCATGAGCGAGTTTCTCGGTACGTTGCTCATCGTGCTCGTCCTCTGGTTTGGCGGTATGCTGATTCTTCGCCAAGGCTCCACCCTGGAGGCTCCTACATTTATCTTCTACATGGTTATCCTGTACAGCATCATCAATCCGCTGAAGGAGTTTGCCAAAGCAGGCTACAACATCCCCAAGGGACTTGCCTCGATGGAGCGTGTGGACAAGATACTCAAGGCCGAGAATCCCATCAAGGAACCTGCCCATCCGAAAACGCTGACCGGTCTGCACGACAAGATCGAGTTCCGCGACGTCTCCTTCAGCTACGGTACGCGCGAAGTGCTTCATCACATCAACCTTACGGTGCCGCGAGGCAAGACCATCGCCCTGGTGGGACAGTCGGGTTCGGGTAAATCTACGCTGGTCGATCTGTTGCCCCGTTACCACGATGTGCAGTCGGGCGAAATCCTGATTGACGGCATCAACATCAAGGATGTGCGCATCGCCGACCTGCGCGGACTGATTGGCAACGTCAACCAGGAAGCCATCCTCTTCAACGACTCCTTCTTCAACAACATAGCTTTCGGCGTGGAGAACGCCACCATGGAGCAGGTCATCGAAGCGGCCAAGATAGCCAATGCCCACGACTTCATCATGGAGACCGAGCACGGCTACGACACCAACATCGGCGACCGCGGCGGCAAGCTTTCCGGCGGACAGCGCCAGCGCATCAGCATCGCCCGCGCCATCCTGAAGAACCCGCCCATCCTTATCCTCGACGAAGCTACTTCGGCCCTCGACACCGAGAGCGAACGTCTGGTGCAGGAGGCACTGGAGCGCCTGATGAAGACGCGCACCACCATCGCCATCGCCCACCGTCTGTCCACCATCAAGAACGCCGACGAAATCTGCGTCCTCTACGAAGGCAAGATTGTAGAGCGTGGCCGCCACGAAGAACTGCTGGAGAAGAACGGCTACTACAAGCGACTGAACGACATGCAGTCGCTGAACTGATACGATGACAAGTTGACGAGTGGACAAAGGGAATTGGATCGTTGCCTCAGCCCCTTTCCTCTTTTCCTTGTCCCCTCGTCAACTCGTCCCCTCGTCAACTCGTCCCCTCGTCAACTCGTCCCCTTGTTAACTTGTCAACTAATACTAACCATACGCCTATGTTAACCGATTTCGATTACACCCTGCTCCCCGAGAATTATACCCTTTGTCTGCACGATGCCTGTCCCCGTGCCAAGGAATGTCTGCGCCGCGCCATAGCCGAAGGCGTCCCGGCTACTCATACTTCCATCCGCGTCTTCTCGCCTGCTGCCGCCCGGCAGATGGCCGCTGCGGGATGTACGTTTTTCCGTCCCATCCGGACGGTGCGTTATGCACGGGGCATCGAGGCCGTGCTGAAGCAGTTGGAAAAGCTGCCTTATCAACAGGCTCGCATGGCTCGTGCCACCCTTTATGGCTTTTTCGGACGGAATATGTTCTACCGCATACGCCACGGCGAGCGTTTCGTCTTCCCCGAAGAGCAAGAAAAGATTGCCGCACTTTTCCGCCGGCTTGGTCTGAAGGAAGAGCCGCAGTTCGATGAATATATCGAGCGTTACGACTTACGTTAGTCACTGCCGCATCATTCCCGCCTCTTTTTGCCGGACAACGCCTAAGGTTTTATTCTTTCTCATACCTGTGAGAAAGGAATTCTCATGCTTATGAGAACGACATTCTCATAACTATGAGAAAACTGTTCTCATGCCTATGAGAAGAGAGAAAACATACGGGAGTATTGGCGGAAGGCTTAGGGGAAAGGGGGGAAGAAGTTGATGAAATTGTGTATATTTGCGGAGGTTAAACTTGAAAATCGAAGTTATGAAGAATATGTTCTTAGGAAAGTCTATCCGTATGAATAAGTTGGTATCTTTTGTCTTAACCTTGTTGCTGTGTGTCTCGATTGAGGGAGTGGCACAGTCTTTGCTTCCCGACTTCCACAGATATACCCGTTTTGCCGGGCGCGCCACAGGCTTTGTGATGAAGAAGCCGGCCGGCTTTGAGGTTGTGCGGCAGGGGCAGGATGCCTGTTGGACGCCTGAGGAGCGTAAAGCGGGTGGGGTGACACCTTTTTACAACTATATGCTGTTGTCTGACGACGAGGAATGTGTGGCCTTTTATCCGGATGTCTCGGCTTTGACCTTTGCCTGGTTGGGAGGGGCGAAGACTGAACCGGATTACATAAAGCAGGCCGTTGGATCCGGCACAAGGGAAAGGCTGACGGTGTATGCGGCTTCCGATGCCGACAAGACATTGGGGGCTGACTCCGTCTGGCTTTTCGAGAAGAACCTGCCCGAAGCCGTGCGTGGCAGATACGCTTATTCGGCCGAGTGGTATGCCATCAAGGACGGACGCCCCTGCCTGTTTCTGATGTGCATACTGACTACAGACGGGCTGAAGCGCAAAGAAGCCTATTTTGAACGGCTTTATCGTTCGGTAGGATATAAAAGGAAGTGGACATACAGTCAGGAAGTCTTCGATCGTGAGACTTTACGCCTGCATACGAAGAAGTAAGGCTGCATCATCCTTTCCGCCCGAAGTCCGCCGGAATCTCGCCCCACCGTTCGGTTTCCCATTTCAGTATCGGCGTGGTGTACGTATTCTCGCGCAGCCACTTCTCGGCACGTTCTATCAGTTGGAAGAGGCCTTCGGTGCGGGGCTCGCGGGGCAGCTTGGTCTTGCATTGCTTCTGCCGCACCCAGCCGATGGCGTTGCGGCTGTCGCTGTAGATGGGCATGTCTATTCCTTTCTGCTTCAGCAGGGCAAGGCCGTGGACGATGGCCAGAAACTCGCCGATGTTGTTCGTGCCATAGACGGGTCCGTAGTGGAACACTTGCTGGCGCGAGGCCACGTGTACGCCGCGGTACTCCATCTGCCCCGGGTTGCCGCTGCAGGCAGCATCGACGGCCAGGCTGTTCTCTACCACCTCCGGCGGCAGTTCTCCTGTGGCTGCGGCGGCTTTTCGCGGTTCTGTGCCCGTGGCTTTCTGCCCGATGTAGGCGTAAGGTGACGATGCAAAGGCCTGTTCGGCTTCCTCCATCGTGTCGAACGACTTGAATCGCGCACCCTCGTATCCCTTGGTCTGGAGCTGGCAGTCCGTCCAGTTATCATAGATGCCGGGCGTGACACCTGCCCATACGACGTAGTATTTCTGTTTCTTTTTCATGCGGCAAAAGCTGATATTCAGTTTCGGTGGCAAAGATAGTGAATGGGATCTTTTTTAAACTTTCGGAAGGATAAAAAATCTTTTTAGGTGCATTCTCTCTGTGATTTGGCGGTTTGTCGTGCCATAATATTGCTGTTTTGCATATCTTCTTACTTGTAATGCGTTTTTTTTGTTTTATGCTATGCCAAAAAGACAAATCATTAAAATATGTTCTTATAGCTTTTATACATGTGATGTTATTGCAGATTGTGGAAATATGAACGAATATGATTATAAATTGTAGCATATAAATGCTTTTATATGATGATGTCTTCGTTTGATGTTAATATTGGATTATGATTTATGTTAGTATTATATTGTATATGTATTCAAAATAGAAGGTTAAGCATTAAATAATAAGCTAAAATGATGTTTTCTTTTTAAAAGGATTAGGATATAAAAAACTTAAATATATATTTGTGGTACCGTTAATAATTTAATTAAGAGAGAATTTATGAAAAAGAAGTTAATGCTTTGGCTGGTTTGCTTCTTTATGGGGGTAAATTTTGCATTGGCTCAGACGTCCACGGTTACGGGAGTTGTGACTTCTAATGAGGGCGGAGAGCCGGTCGTAGGCGCATCGGTGTTGGTAGTGGGTACTCAGATGGGTATCATGACCGATATTGATGGCAAGTTTACAATTAGCAATGTCCCGGCCGATGCCAAGACGTTGCGTATTTCGTTTGTGGGTATGCGGCCTCAAGAGGTTGCCATAACGCCTGGTAAAGTAATCAATGTTGTACTGCATGTCGATTCGGAGCTATTGGACGAGGTCGTAGTCACTGCAATGGGAATCAGCCGTTCCGAAAAATCGTTAGGATATTCGGCTACTACCGTTAAGAGTGACGAGATTATTAATGCACGTACTACTAATGTAGCCGATGCTCTTTCTGGTAAGGTTGCCGGGTTGCTGGTTAGCAGTACATCAAGTGATCCTGGTTCGGTGAGCAATGTTGTTATTCGTGGTTTTGGCTCAATTAACGGTGATAACCAGCCCTTGTATGTAGTGGATGGAATTCCTCTTTCCAACAGTTCCGAATATAGTTCAGGAAAAAATGTAACGTTGGGTGGCATCTCCAACGTTGCCTCTCAAGACATAGAGTCGATGACCGTTTTGAAGGGAGCTGCCGCTACGGCACTTTATGGTAGCCGTGCTGCCAATGGAGTCATTATTATTACGACCAAAAGCGGTAAACGAAATGGGAACCGTAATTTCTCTATTAATTATAGTAGTAATGTTCAGGCCCGCCAATTATCCTATTTGCCGGAAATGCAGAATAGTTTCGGACAGGGATGGTACGGTGGACAAACGTTTATCGAAAACGGATCGTGGGGTCCTGCTTTTGATGGTTCGATTCAGGTTTATGGACCGGTTTGGAACAATCAGCAGTTGATACACGAGTACAGTGCCAAGAAAGATAACGTAAAGGACTTCTTTGATTTAGGCTGGTCGCAGAATCACAACCTTTCATTGAGCGGAGTTTCGGATGACCAAAAGATGACTTATTATTTGTCTTATTCTTATACTGGCGATGACGGTATTATGCCTGAAGATTACGATGTGTACAAGCGTAATACAATTGCTTTCCGTAACAGCTATGAACCAGTAAAGTGGTTGAAATTTTCTTCTTCTGTGAATTTTGCCCGTAGTCAGACAGATGCTGTAGGCGCTTACCAGGGAACGTCTGTTATTGATGGTTTGTTGGAACTGCCTCGTGATGTATCTATTGTAGATATGAAGGATCTGACCAGTGCTTTTAATACACCGGAGGCTTATTTTACACCTTATGGCATTACTAATCCCTATTGGGCATTGGCCAATAACTATTTTCATACCAATTCCAAGCAAATCTACGGTAAGGTACAGGTTGATATCAAACCTGTCAAATATGTTACTTTGACTTACCGTATGGGGTTGGATTATACAGATTATGATATAAAGACCGGTAAGCCGCAGATTGACCTGGACGATGCACTGATTAACAATGACTATGGTTATGCCCCCTCTAATATGAATCAGGAAGGTCGTGTATCGGCCATTTACAGTCGCCGTTATGAGTTGAATCATGACTTTTTAGCTAATTATGCGCAGAAGTTTCTTGATGACCGTTTGGATATCAATCTCAATGTGGGTGTGAATATGAATGAACGTTATTCTACTTCCCTGAACGCCTCAGGTACTAATTTGTCCATCAGTACCGGATTCTGGGATTTGAGTAACACAGCTTCGCAGACGATAAGCGAAAGCCAGAGTAAGCGTCGTTTGGTCGGACTTTTTGGAGATGTTACTGTTGGTTGGGACGATATGTTGTACTTGAATGTTACGGCACGTAACGACTGGTCATCTACATTGCCCATCGATCAGAATAGTTTCTTTTATCCTGGTGCCACATTGAGCTGGATCTTTACGCGGCTCATTCCCGGAAATAATATTTTGAGTTTCGGTAAGATGCGCTTGGCATATGGTAAGACAGGTAACGATGCCAGTCCTTATTATACTTCGTTATCCTATATACAAGGGGATTCAAGCGGATTATCTTTCCCTTTGAACGGTGTAAATGCCTATCAGACTTCGAATACGTTGGGTAGTGATAAACTGAAACCGGAGATGACGTCGGAATTTGAAGTCGGAATGAACTTACAGTTTTTCCACGGGCGTTTGGGCATTGATGCTGCCTACTATAACCGTCGTACCAAAGACCAGATTTTTACTTTACCTGCCGATCCGGCCGCCGGATATAGTTATGTCGTAACCAACTTCGGTGAAGTAGAGAATAAAGGTGTAGAACTGGCTATTAATTTGACTCCTGTACAGACACGCAACTGGCGTTGGGACATCGGCTTCAATTTTGCCAAAAATCATAATAAAGTATGTTCATTGCCTGAAAGTTTGGAAGGCGGGCTAGTGTCAATTTATGGTTATTCATCCGGTAGCGATACCGTCAGAATGTATGCTGTAGAAGGTAAGCCCATTGGACAGTTTTATACCTACCTGCCACAATATACCGAAGACGGGAAAATGATTGTGGATGCCAATGGATATCCTGTATTGGGCACTACGCTGGAAGATACCGGCAAGAATATGAATAACGACTGGACAGGTGGTGTTACAACTGGTCTGACTTTTAAGGACTTTACTTTGAGTGCAGCTTTGGATATCCGTAAGGGTGGTTATATGTTTTCACACACCAAGAACATGATGCAGTTTACAGGAAACGGTGTGATCACTACATATAATAATCGTCGTCCTTTCGTTATCCCCAACTCGGTAGTCGATAATGGTGACGGGACCTATTCTCCCAATACGACTCCGATTTATCAGTATGATGGAAGTTACCAGGCTTATTTTTATGACTATGGTTATGGTTATGGTGGCGACTCATATTTACTGGATCGCTCGTTTGTGAAATTGCGTAATATCAGTCTGACCTGGAATGTACCGAAAAAGTGGGTACGTGCCATGCAGCTGAGCGCCCTTTCTCTGACGGCATTCTGCAACAATGTCTTTACGTGGACAGCCTCGGATAACCGTTACATCGATCCGGAATCGACTTCAGTTTCGCAGTCTTCTAACGGTGACCTTGCTACGCAGTTCGGTGAGCTTTACAGCAATCCCTCGTGTCGTGTGTTTGGTTGCAATCTTAATATCACATTCTAAAAACATGGAGATTCAGACAATGAAAAAGATATTTCTTTTATCTGCTTTTACCGTAGGCATAGGCTTGGGCGTAGCTTCGTGTGACAGTTATTTGGACATCAACCAGGATCCCAATTCGCCTTCGGAAGAGAACGTGACAACCGGTATGATTATGCCTGCTGCGGAGATGAGCATTGCAGAACGTTATGGAGATTTTCTGTACATTACGGGTGGCTATTTTGCACAATATTTTGCACAGCAATTCGGTACATCCAACTATATAGGCTATTCGCGTTTTGAAATGTCTCCTACCCGAAGTAGTGGAACATATACACAGCTTTATCAAGAGGTATTGAATAACTTGAAAAACATTAATGATCGTGCTACAGCTGATGAAGACTGGGGTACTTCTTTGGCCGCTACTGTATTGCGTGCTTTTACCTTTCAGGCATTGGTCGATTGTTATGGTGAAACCCCTTACTCAGAAGCACTTGATCCAAATAATCTGACTCCGGCCTATGATGATGGGCAGGCTGTGTATGAAGGCATACTGGCAGAGTTGGATGCTGCCCTTTCACGTGTGGAGCCTTCGGCTGATGTATGTACCAACTTTTTGTTCCCCAATCAGACGGCCGATAGCTGGATTAAGTTTGCCAAGGCATTGAAGCTGAAGTTGTTGATGCGTATGTCTAATGTGAAAGACGTACAATCTGAGGTCGCAGCTTTGATCTCCGAAAACGATTTCCCTACTTCCGATGTGAAATGGGCCGATTGCTGGTCTGATGAGGCGGAAAAGCGTAGTCCGCTTTATTCTGGAGAGTTTGCTCCCGGTATGCAGCAAAATTTAGTTGCTAATCTGTCGATTATCAACACTATGCAGGTCAGGGACGATTTGGGAAACATTATATATACCGATCCACGTTTAGCGGCATTCTTCAATCCCAATACTTATGGCAATTATGAAGGTTCAATTTCGGGGACACAATATGCTGGTACGGTAATTTTTAATGCCAATTTCTGGTGTCTTCCGGCTGTGGCGTACGATCAGCCGGTCTATTTGTTAACGGTAGCCGAAATAGAATTTTTTATAGCTGAATATTATGCCCGTTACGGATCGGCAACTGATGCAGCTGCACACTATGCTGCTGCTATCGGAGCTTCGTTTGCTACAGCAGGGGTGGATGGTGTTGCCGAATATCTGGAGCGTTACCCTTACGACAGTGATAATTCCATTCAGTGTATTGGCGTGGCTAAATGGGTGGCGTTGTCAGGAGTTAATCCGTTTGAGGCATGGTGTGAGATACGCCGCTTGAAATATCCGGCTTTTGGTACTGCACAGGGAGACGATTTTTATAATAACAGCGATGACTCTTTTGATACCAGTAGCTATGTGCCTGGTACACTCTATACGCCTATTCAAGTATTCGGTCAAGTAGGGGCTAATCAATTGTTGCAGCGTTTCCCTTATGCTGAAAGCTCGTCGTCGCGCAATAGCAATGTACCTGAATTTCCCGGTTATACCGTTCCGGTGTTTTGGGCTAAATAAGAGAATGTGATGTTATACCAAAAAAGAAACAGAACAATGAAAAAAATATTAGTATATTTATTGGTCCCCATGCTTGTATTCTCCTTGTGGAGTTGTGACAAGTCAACAGAGGGACTAACGCGGATTACCTATTATCCTACACTTGAGGTATTGGGTGAATCGACGGTCGTAGTAAACGTTGGAGAAGCTTATTCGGATGAAGGCTGCTATGCCGAATTGAACGGTGAGGATGTCAGCAGCGAAGTGATTGTCACTTCTAATGTAGATTATTCTACGCCGGGCGTGTATTCTATTTCATATGTCATTTACAATGCTGATGGTTTCTCTACTACGGCATCTCGTACGGTGTATGTTGTTGACCCTGTTAACATTGCAACCATTTATCTGGGCGAAAGCATGACTAGTACAAGTCACTATTACGATGCTTTGATTTTTATTACTGACAATGGCGACGGAACCTATCATTTGGATGACCTTATGGGCGGATTTCAGTTTAATGGGCTGAATCCGGGTTTTGAACCAACGTATGATTTTCACGCTGAAGTTGATTTTCAGATTAATGCGGATAATAGCATATCACTGACTGGTAATGTAGGTAGTTGGTACTTTGGTGATACGGGTGATGTTGTGTTAGGTTTGACCAGTGGTAGTTATGATCCTGCTACCCGTACATTTACTTTGAATGTAGATTACGGTGGTACGCCGATGACTGTAATTTTAAGAGCTATGACCAAATAACTTAATTGATGTGATAGTATGAAAAGAGTAATATATTTATTAATGATTTGCGTAGGAGGGTTGTTTGCCTCTTGCGAGAAGGATTAGATCGGAGGAACAGCTACCGAGGCTTTGGCTGGAGAATGGCAGTTGACAGTTGATGCTGTAGATGATGCCGGGAATGTAGTACTTGTCGATCCGTTTGGGATAGGTGTTATACTGGGCATTACATATAATACGGTAGATAATGTTGCAGACAAGATGTATGTTAGTGACTTAGGTAACTTTTGGGATTACACTGTAGTAGTTAATGCCGATTGCAATAACTTGACATTCAGCTCCAATGGAGAAGTCCAGAACGAGGCTTACGACTGTAAAGTGAATATTGAAGGCGGCAAGATGCTGCCTGGTGCGGCCACTACTCCCAGTAGCATGCCGGCTGATAGTCTGGTGTATTATGTATCATTCAGTGATGATGAGTATCCTGCTACTTATGGATATTCTAAATACAAAGTTTCTGGTTATCGTCGTACAGGTTTTGCTGCTGACGAGCAATGAGCTTGGTATAAAGATAAAGAACCTTGCAAGAAATGGCTTGCAGGCTGATTCTCTTTTGCCGGATATTGATATGTGATCCGGTTGGTTTAATTTATAATTTGTTTCTTACAATTATTTGAAGAACACGATGTGTGGCATCTTTGTGAGAAGGTGTCACGCATTTTTTTATGGTCTTGTGTGGACAACCGGATATCTAATTGTTATTTTCCCATCAAATAAGTAAGAAGCTTATAAGGAATTGCTTACCTTTGTCCGCAAACGGGATTTAAGTTCTTGAGTTTATAAGTTTGCAAGTTAATTTGTCGTGTAAGCTCAACCCCCTTAAAAACTCAAAAACTTAAAAACTCAAAAACTTAAAAACTCAAAATAACATGATACGTATATTCCTGACCGGCTATATGGGTGCCGGAAAGACAACCTTGGGCAAGGCTTTTGCCCGCGAGATGAATGTGCCGTTCATCGATCTGGACTGGTACATCGAGGAACGTTTCCACAAATCCATTTCCGAACTGTTCCGCGAACGGGGCGAGGATGGGTTCCGCGAACTGGAACGCTCGATGCTGCACGAAGTAGGCGAGTTCGAGGATGTCGTCATCTCTACCGGCGGCGGCACGCCCTGCTTCTTCGACAACATGGACTACATGAACCGTCAGGGACAGACGGTGCTGCTCGACGTTCATCCCGACATTCTGTTCCGTCGCCTGCGCGTGGCCACGCAGCAACGCCCCATCCTGCAGGGCAAGACCGACGACGAACTGCGTTCGTTCATCGTCAAGGCGCTTGGCGAACGCGAGCCCTATTACTCGAAGGCACGCTACCGTTTCAACGGCGGGCGGCTGGAAAGCCGGCGACAGATTGCCGAGTCCGTGCAACAACTGCGTAACCTGTTGGGGCTATAATCCCTTGTAAATGTGTATTTCTGGGCAAAAGATGCAGGGGGTGTCATATTTATGCTTATTTTTGCACTTCCTAATTGATTGTAGCAGTCTCGCATTCCCTTCCGTGCGAAGAAGCAGATGCGGGCGCGTGTATTCATTAATTTAAATCTGTAAATAGAAAACAAGTCGATGAGAAAATGGCGTATTGAAGATTCTGAAGAGCTGTACAACATCACCGGTTGGGGCACTTCGTACTTTGGTATCAACGAAAAGGGACATGTGGTGGTGACGCCGCGCAAGGACGGTGTGGCCGTCGATCTGAAAGAACTGGTGGACGAATTGCAGTTGCGCGACGTGACTGCTCCCATGCTGGTACGTTTTCCCGATATTCTGGACAACCGCATCGAGAAGGTGTCCTGCTGCTTCAAGAAGGCAGCCGAGGAATACGGCTACAAGGGCGAGAACTTTATCATCTATCCCATCAAGGTCAACCAGATGCGACCCGTAGTCGAGGAAATGATCAACCACGGGAAGAAGTTCAACCTCGGTCTGGAGGCCGGCTCCAAACCCGAACTGCATGCCGTGATCGGAGTCAACACCGACCCTGACTCGCTGGTAGTGTGCAACGGTTACAAGGACGAAAGCTTCATCGAACTGGCCCTGCTGGCACAGAAGATGGGCAAACGCATCTATCTGGTAGTAGAAAAGCTGAACGAACTGAATCTCATCGCTAAGATGGCCAAACAGCTGAAGGTACGCCCCAACATCGGTATCCGCATCAAGCTGGCTTCCAGCGGAAGCGGCAAGTGGGAGGAGAGCGGCGGTGACGCCAGCAAGTTCGGCCTGACTTCGAGTGAACTGCTCGAAGCACTCGACTTCCTCGAAGCACGCGAGATGAAGGACTGCCTGAAGCTGATACACTTCCACATCGGCAGCCAGATCACCAAGATACGCCGCATCAAGAACGCCCTGCGCGAAGCCTCGCAATTCTACGTGCAGTTGCACAAGATGGGCTTCAACATCGAATTTGTTGACACCGGCGGCGGTATGGGCGTGGACTACGACGGTACCCGCTCTTCGAACAGCGAAAGCTCGGTCAACTACTCCATTCAGGAATATGTGAACGACGTTGTTTCGACCTTTGTCGATGCAGCCGACAAGCACGGTTTCCCCCATCCGAACATCATCACCGAAACCGGACGCAGCCTGACGGCCCACCATTCGGTACTTATCTTCGAGGTGCTCGAAACAGCCTCCCTGCCGCAGATGGACGACGATTGGGAGCCCGACGAGAATGCGCACGAATTAGTGAAAGAACTCTACGCCATCTGGGACAATCTGAACCAACGCAGCATGCTGGAACCCTGGCACGATGCGCAGCAGATACGCGAGGAGGCTCTCGACCTCTTCAGCCACGGCATTGTGGATCTGAACACCCGTGCCCAGATTGAGAAACTGTATTGGAGCATTTGCCGCGAAATCAACTCCATTGCCAGTGGCATGAAGCACTGCCCCGACGAGTTCCGCAAGCTGAGCAAACTGTTGGCCGACAAGTATTTCTGCAATTTCTCCCTGTTCCAGTCGCTGCCCGACTCATGGGCCATCGACCAGATGTTCCCCATCATGCCTATCCAGCGTCTGGACGAGAAACCCGACCGCGAAGCTACCATTCAGGACATGACGTGCGACTCGGACGGAAAGATTGCCAACTTCGTCAGCTCGCGTCCCGACGCTACCACGCTGCCGCTCCACTCGCTGCGCAACAACGAGCACTACTACTTGGCCGTCTTCCTGGTAGGTGCCTATCAGGAGATTCTGGGCGACATGCACAACCTGTTTGGCGACACGAATGCCGTACACGTTTCCGTCAACTCCAAGGGATATACCATCGACCAGCTGATTGACGGTGAGACGGTGGCCGAAGTGCTGGACTACGTGCAGTACAATCCGAAGAAGTTAGTGCGCAAGCTCGAAACCTGGGTGACACAATCCGTGAAGGAAGGCCGCATCTCGCTCGAAGAAGGCAAGGAGTTCCTGGCCAATTACCGTTCGGGTCTGTACGGATATACCTATTTGGAATAAAAAACATTTTCACCACAGAGGACACAGAGGAACACAGAGAGAGAATACTCTGTGAAGCTCTGTGTCCTCTGTGGTGAACTACTTATATATAAAGGAATATGAAAGAGAAACTGACACTGATCAAAGTAGGAGGAAAAATAGTAGAAGAGGAAACCACCCTCCAGTCACTGCTGAGCGACTTTGCCGCCATCGACGGACGCAAGGTGCTGGTGCACGGCGGCGGACGTTCGGCAACCAAGCTGGCTGCCCGCCTTGGCATCGAAAGCCAGATGGTGAACGGGCGCCGCATCACCGATGCCGAAACACTGAAGATAGTTACCATGGTCTATGGCGGATTGGTGAACAAGAACATCGTGGCCCGCTTGCAGGCATGCGGCGTCAATGCACTGGGACTGACAGGTGCCGACATGGACGTCATCCGTTCGGTGAAGCGTCCTGTGAAAGACGTGGACTACGGCTTTGTAGGCGATGTGGAACGGGTAGATGCCACCCTGCTGGGCGACCTCATAGCCAAGGGAGTGGTGCCGGTGATGGCTCCGCTGACTCACGATGGCTGCGGCAACATGCTTAATACCAACGCCGACACTATTGCCGGCGAGACGGCCAAGGCACTGGCCCGGCTGTTCGACGTTACGCTGGTCTATTGCTTCGAGAAGCGCGGTGTGCTTCGCGACGAGAACGACGACAACAGCGTCATTCCCCAGATCACCCGTGCCGACTTCGAGCAGTTGGTTGCCGACGGTGTGGTGCAGGGCGGTATGATTCCCAAGCTGGAGAATGCTTTCGAGGCACTCCGTGCAGGCGTGTCGCAGGTCATCATCACGCAGGCATCGGCCATCAATACGCCGGGCGAGGGTACCCGTATCGTCCGATAATCGGGAAAAAACATATTTTTTCAGAAAAAAACAGGGGCCGGCTGTAACTTTCGGCCGGCTTAACCGTCAATCTTAATAGAGATGCAAGAAATCAGTTTTCGTAATGACATTCTCCCGCTGAAGGATAAGCTCTTTCGACTGGCTTTGCGGATTGTTTTCGACAGGGCCGAGGCTGAAGATGTTGTGCAGGAAACGCTGATTCGGGTGTGGAACAAGCGCGACGAATGGCCGCAATTCGGCTCGATAGAGGCCTACTGCCTGACGGTAGCCAGGAACCTCGCCATCGACCGCAGCGAAAAGAAAGACGCGCAGACGGTGGAACTGACACCCGAGGTGGAGCAGACTCCCGACGCATCGAGCCCCTACGACAGGTTAGTGACGAAGGACCGCATGGCATTAGTGCACCGCCTGATCGGCGAACTTCCCGAGAAACAACGGCAAATCATGTTGCTGCGGGATGTAGAGGGAAAAAGTTACAAGGAAATAGCTGTTGCTTTGAACCTGACCGAAGAACAAGTGAAGGTGAACCTGTTCAGAGCAAGGCAAAAAGTAAAACAACGATTTATAGATATTGATGGTTATGGACTCTGAACATATAGAACAACTCTTGGAACGCTACTGGAAGTGTGAAACTTCCTTAGAGGAAGAAGCGCAGTTGCGTGCCTACTTCACCGAAGAAGGCAACATTCCGGCTCATTTGCTCCGTTACAAAGACTTGTTTGTATATCAGCAACTTCAACACGATGCCCGCTTGAGCGACGACTTCGACGAGCGCATTCTGGCTCAGGTTGAAGCACCGGTAGTCAAGGCACGCCGCATGTCGCTGATGTCGCGCTTTGTGCCGTTGTTCAAGGCGGCTGCCGTTGTGGCAGTAGTGCTTTCGCTGGGCAACGTGATGCAACATTCGTTCTATGCTGAAAACGGAGAAATGGCCACGGCCGATACCATCGGCAAACAGATTTCCGCTCCGTCGGTAGCCCTTTCGGAAGAGGCATCGGCAACCCACGAGCAGCAGATTCTTGATAGTCTGCAGCGGGTGGAAAAGCAGGAACTGAAGAAGTAGAGTTTTTTATTTGCTTTTTAAAATAACATTTTCATTTGCTTTATATATAAATAGTTAGTGTGCTTTATTTAAAACGGAAATTCAGAAGCTGTGAAGTTTCAATTCTCTCAAAAAATTCTTATAGAAACTAACTAAGATAAATGGGACGCCGCGTGATGCAGCGTCCCTTTTATTTTTTCCGGACGGGCTGAAACGGCAAAGGCTTCCTCGCGGAAGCCCTTTTGCCATTAGAAAGGAGGGGTGACGGCTGACGCGTGCCCTCCTGAAAGAGAGAATTATGTTTGTTGTCAGAGTTTATATACGCCTTTCTTTTCCAGGTCCAGTTGCGGGTCGCCCTTGTAACCGATGCTGCCACTACCGGCTGTGCGTGCCTTCAGGAATTCGGTGGCATGGCAACGGATGTCGCCCGAGCCGGTGACGCGTGCCGACACGCTGCGTGCACGGAAGTTGGAAACATTCAGGTCGCCCGAACCTGCCACGCTGTATTCGGCTGTGTCAACGGTTCCTGCGATGGTGACGGTGCCCGATCCTGCTACCGAGGCCTTGGCATTAGTGACTTGGGCATCTTTGATGGTCATGTCGCCCGAGCCGGCTACCGTAACATTAAGCTGGTTGCAGCGCAGGGTGTTGGCATCGATGTCGCCCGATCCGGCGATGGAGATGTCACACGAGTTGGTGCAGTCGATGGTATGGGGACTGTTGATGTCCGCCGAACCGGCTATGTTGAGTTTGAAATCGTCGGTCTTCACTCCGTTGACCAGGTCAATGTCGGCCGAACCGGCAATGGAGATTCCGTTCAGTGTGGGCGAGGTGACGCGCACTTCTAATTTCTTATAGGAAATGTTGTATCCCTTCTTGAATCCGATGCGCAGGGTATTGTCTTCGACGTAGATGTTGAGCAGTTCGACGATGTTGTCCGAGGTATAGACTTCTACTTTGGGTCGGCCGGACTTTTGGGTGTAAGTGACGTCGGCACTTCCGCTGACGCTGATATGCTTGAAATTGTCAATGCGGATTTCTTTGGTCACGTAGTTGTTACTGCCTATAACGCGCTTGCCGCTTCCGAAACCGTAGTTGCCGGAGTAGGAGCAGGCTTGTGTACCGACGGCCAGCACGAGGGCCATGAGGATAAATGCTACTTTTTTCATATCTTTTGTTTTTAAATGTTTCGTTTATCTGTTAGACGTAAGCTGTCGCTGAAAAGTTGCACGGACGAGGGCACTTTTTTCAGAGAAGTTTCGTCGGGATGTATAAGACAATTCCTGTGCCAAAACTATAAACAGCTGTATGCCAGCCGATTCGTGCTTGTATGGCCTGTTCGGAAACGGACAACTGTCCGCTTTTGCGTACCCTATTTCCGCTGGGCTGTCCGCATGGGGCGGGTTGTTGCGGGGCGGAGGACGGAGTTTGGAGGAGGATTTGTTGGTGGTTTCGGGAAATCTTTGTTCTTTTGTCCGACTAAAATGCGCTGATATGACAAGTCCTTACGTGATAGACGACGAACAGCTGGGGCCGCTGCTGGTGCGTGCCGATGCTCGTGCACGGCGGCTGACGTTCCGTACGAAGCCCGACGGTGTGCACGTGACGGTGCCGCCCGGTACGCCGCTTGCCGAGGTGAAACGCGCCATCGAGCAGTTGCGTTCCCGCCTGCTGGCTGCCCGGCAAAAATTAGTGCGTCCGCTGATCGACCTGAATTTCCGGATTGATGCCGATTACTTCCGGCTGACTTTGGTGCCCGGACGGCAGGAACGCTTCCTGTCCCGTTCCGGCGTGGGCGAGATGCAGATTGTCTGTCCGCCGGATGCCGACTTTGCCGACGAGGCGTTGCAGGCATGGCTGCGCAAGGTGATAGACGAGGCGTTGCGAAGGAATGCGAAAGTGGTGCTTCCACCGCGTTTGCAGCAGCTTGCCGCACGGCATGGGCTGACGTACAGCAGTGTGAAGATCAATTCGAGTTGCGGACGATGGGGGAGTTGTTCGGCGCGGGGCAGTATCAACCTTTCCTTTTATCTGCTGCTCCTGCCGCGCCATCTGATAGACTATGTGCTGTTGCACGAACTGGCCCATACGCGCGAGATGAATCACGGCCCCCGTTTCTGGGCGTTGCTGGACAAGATGACCGACGGGCGGGCGCTGGCCTTGCGTCAGGAGTTGCGCCAATTCCGCACGGGGCTTTGCGGCCTTGGCCGGTAGGGCGGGTGGTTTACTCCTGCGACAGCAGTTTCACTTCTTCCCCTTCTTTTTCGAAGCGGTAGTCGCCGCCTTTTTCGCTCAGTTCGAACAGGGCGAGTTTGTCGGTGGCGTTGTCCACAATCATCAGGGCACTCTGGTCGCTGAATCGTTTGACGGACAGGCTGAATGGTTCGGTGTCGATGGTGCGGCGTTCGATCAGGCTGTCGTTGATCAGGATGGAGACGGAGTCGCCGGCAAATCCGCGTACTAAGGTGATGTTGTAGGTTTCGGCGTAGTAGCGTCCGCCTTCTTTCTCGCGTTGCAGGCGCATGCTCAAATAGACGAATATCACGACTACTAAGATAACGGCGAAGGCCAGAATGCCGTTGCCTATCATGAATTGCTTGTTGGTGTTCAGACGATGTGCCATGGTTTGGATGCGTTTAGGAATAATTCTTCGCAAAGATAATTTATTTTTCGGTTTCCCCGTCGTTTCGCTCTCGAAAAACATACGGCAGGCTTGCGGCCGGTCGGCGAAGGAGGCGACCGCGGGAAGTGTTTCGGAAGGCTTTATTTTGCCCTGAAAAAGGGGCCTGTTTTTCAGGCAGTTGTAGGACACTTGCACGGCTCGCGAGCGACACTTGCACGGCTCGCGAGCCACACAAGTGTTGCTCATGAGCCACACAAGCGTTGCTCGCGGGCAATGTTTGTATGGTGTGCAGTGCGCATCGGTTTACTTGGCAGGGGGCAGCATCCGGTCGGCACGCTTGGCGAAGTCTTCCTGAAACTGTGCGCGCCACTGATAGACGGCCTTTCCGCCTTCGGGCGAGTCGAACCAGTGGTTCTTGTCCGCGTCGGGACGGATGAACCGGCCTCCCCAGCTGGGCTGGTCGGGCTTTTCGGCATCGCTGATGCCTAAGGCGGCGCTTACGAGGTAGAGGAACGAGGGTGAGTCGCCTTCCCACACACCGGGCGTGTCGGGATAGAAGCCGCTTTCGGGGTAGGCCATACCCAGCAGTCCGTGGCCGCGGCGGATGTGCTGGTTCACCCACTTCAGGTCGGCCACCGACGGGTCGGAGCCTACGGCGTTCCAGAACATGCCCATGTGGTTCTGGCGCGACATGATGGTGAACAGGCGGGGGAATGTGTCGAGCAGCCATTGTCCCGAGCCGTCTTGCAGGGCTATCATATAGACACGCACTTTGGCCATTAGGCGTTCGGCTTCGGCACGGGGGCGGGTCTGCTGTATTTTCCACAGGGCTTGGGCCAGGTCGGCCGTTCCTCCCCAGACGCAGAACCACACGGGGCGGTCGTCGGGTTTTTCCAGCAGGCGGATTATCTGTTCGGATGCCTCGCTGTCGCAATCTTTCCCTACGATTTCATCGGCCTTTTTGCCCCATGTGCCCGAGCGTCCCTGCCACGTCACTTGGCGCAGGGCGTCGGCAGTCGGGTAGCGGTTGTCGTGCCGTTGCAGGTTGGGCTGCACGGCTTCGTACAGGTAGAGCATATCCAGCAGATTCTGTTTGTTGGCCACGTTGGCAAAGGTGCCCGAAGTGGCGATGAGGCCTTCTACATCGAATTCGTTGGTGTAGAGCAGGAAGCGGACCATCGACTGTACGTCGTCCGAGTCGCTCCGGCGGTCGGGGGCGCCGAAGCCCATGCCGCCGGGCACTACGTCCACCGGAGGGAAGTCGGACATGATGACTACACGCAGGCGCGGTGCTGCCTGCAACAGGCTGCCCGCTACGAGCAGCAGAAGAAAGGCGAGGGATAGTTTTTTTCTCATGAGTGATAGCGTGTTGTTAGGGGTTGACGGTTACGATAACCCTGCGGTAGCCCTTCAGTGCGGGCTGTCCGTTGTCGGTCACTTCGCAGATGATGTGAAGGGTCTTTCCGGCTGCGTCGGCAGGCACGGTGAGGGTGGCACGGGCCGCGTCGGCCTGCTCTATCTCCGGCGTTCCGGCATAGGTTCCGGCTTCGGGCAGTATCCACCAGTGGTAGCTGAGGTGGTCGCCGTCGGGGTCGGACGATTTCGAGGCATCCAGTTGGATGGTCTCTCCGGCACTGGCTTTAAGGCTGACGGCATCCAGTCCTTTCCGGCGATTGACGATTACGACGGGGTTGCGGTTGCCTTTCCCTTCGGCAGCCCAGTCCATGCGGGCGGCGAAGTTGGCAAAAATGGCGGGGTAGAAGTAGTTTTCGTATTTCTCGGAGATTTTCTTCACTTCCGGCTGGTGGTTGGTGTAGCAACTGGTTTCGCCGTCGGGGCTCAGTCCCCACTCGAAGTAGCCGCCCCAGCCCGCTTCGTTGAAGACGGCGGGGTTGTTCAGTCCGTTGGGCATCAGGTGCAGGTAGGAGGGAGTGTCACCCTCTACACCGTATTTGTTTTTGGGGTAGATGCGACCCAGGTGTCCGTGGCCCTGTATGTGGGTGGCGTATTCGCTCCAGCGGCTGCTGCCCAGTGCGCATTGCGAGAGCCAGGCGCTTTCGTCCCAGATGAAGCGCAGCGACTTGCCGCACGTCTGGCGCATCCAGTAGTGCGAGCTGTACTTGTGGTTGCCGCGGTCGCCCCAGGGCACGTCCTGGTCGGTGATGGTATAGACGTAGAATTTGTCTAAGAAAGCTTTCAGTTGCTCTTCCGTCCGTTCACGGCGCACTTTCCAGATGGCTTGTGCCAGGGTGTTGGCTCCGCCCCAGGCGGCAATCCACAGCGGGCGGTCGTCGTCCTCGTCGGCCAGCTGAATCAGGAAGTCGCTGCCGCGCGAGTTGTTCTTTTCTCCTATTTTGTCTTTACCCAACTCTAAGCTGCCCGCCATCACCCTGCCGCGCAGGTAGTCGGCGCTGGGCCAGTAGCCAAGCTTCTGTTGGCGGTTCTCCTTTTCCAAGGGCAGGAATTTGCTTTGTGCCGAGCGTTTCATCAGGTTGGGCAGGTCTTTCTGGTAAGCGTCGATGACGGTGCTGATGCTGTCCATCCAGCCGGTGGGGTAGGGGCCGCCGCTGCTGTTCCATCCGCTGGTAGCGATGATGGCTTCTATTTCGTACAGGTCGGCATGTACCAGCAGGCGGATGAGCGACTCCATGTCGTCGGGTTCTACGTTGGCGGGAGCGATGTCGGTTAGTACTACTAAGCGCGGTTTCAGTGATTTGTCTTGTGCTTTTGCCGCGTGGATGCAGAAGCAACTTCCTGCAAGCAGGATGAGCAGTGTTCGGAGTAGGGTCTTCATGATACAGTGTTTGTTTAAGTTAACACGGCAAAGTTATGGTAAAATATCTTATGAAAGGCCTTTTGCGGGAAGGAAACCCCGTATTTTTAACAAGATTTTGACAGTTTGTCGAAACGAATACATTCACTTTCTAAGCCCTGGGCGATAACTTCTTTTCCTCCTTTCACTCCTTAAGGTTTCGCACTTGCGAAACTTACGTTAATAAATTCACAGTTGTTTGTACGGTTCGATAAATGTATGTATTTTAGGGCAGATTATCTGAAAGTTTAAGGCTTTGTAAAAACAAAAAACTATGAGAAAGTTATTTTTTCTGTCAGCCCTGATGCTGATGTGTACGGTTGCCTTTGCGCAACAGGCTCTTTGGGGAGTAGCTCCGGTTGTCTCTCCCGAAATCCACAATGACCATACGGTGACTTTTCGCCTGAAAGCGCCGAAAGCGGTGAAGGTACAGGTGACCGGTGATTTTTTGCCTACCCAAAAAGTCAAGACGGCTTTTGGCGAGTTCGACGGGCCGGGAGTAGCCGATCTGAAGGAAGGGGAAAATGGCGTGTGGGAATATACCACTCCCGAACCCTTGGAACCGGAACTTTACAGCTATTCATTTCTTGTGGACGGCTTGAAGATGATGGATCCCAGCAATGTATATATGATTCGTGACGTGGCCAGCGTGACCAACATCTTTATTATCGGCGGCGGACGGGCCGACCTGTATCAAGTGAACAATGTGCCTCATGGTACGGTGTCGCGCGTTTGGTACAACAGTCCGACGCTGGGAATGGAGCGCCGCATGACGGTGTACACCCCGGCCGGCTACGAGACCAGCGGCAAACGTTACCCCGTCTTCTATCTGCTTCACGGCATGGGCGGCGACGAGGAGGCCTGGATAGCTTTGGGGCGTACTTCGCAAATACTGGACAACCTCATCGCGCAGGGGAAGGCTGAGCCTATGATTGTCGTCATGATCAACGGAAACGCTTCGCAGGAAGCTGCTCCGGGCGAGTCGCAGAACGGACTTGTCCCTCCAGCCATGAACTTGCCCAAGACCATGGACGGCAGTTTCGAAGCCGCTTTCCCCGATGTGGTGAAGTTTGTTGATAAGACCTATCGTACGAAGGCCAACAAGAAGAACCGCGCCATAGCAGGGCTGTCGATGGGAGGCTATCATTCGTTGCACATTTCCAAACAATATCCCGACATGTTCGACTATGTGGGTCTGTTCTCTGCTGCCATCATGCCCGACAAGAAGGTGCAGTCGCCCATTTACGAGGATTTCGATCAGAAGCTGAAGGTGCAATTCTCCAAGAAGCCGGCTCTCTACTGGATTGGCATCGGTAATACCGATTTCCTTTATAAGGCGAATGCCGACTTCCGCAAGATGCTGGACGAGAAAGGCTATAAATACACTTATTACGAGACGTCTGGCGGCCACATCTGGAAAAACTGGCGCATCTATCTGACCGAGTTTGCTCCGTTGTTGTTTAAATAAAATGTGAGAGTGGGTGTATAGAAATAGAAGTATCTGAAGAGGGTGTGTCAAATTAGGAAACTGCTTTCCTTTAGGCACGGATTACACGGAATTTCGCGGATGATTATTCTTCTTTCTCAGTGTTTTTCCGTGTAATCCGTGCCTAAAAATAACAAGATGTCAGTTACTTTTAGTTTTGACACACCCTTCTGAAGGGGGAGGTGGTGGGTAAAAACATAAAGCATTGATATACTGAATGTCGAAAAACTTACAGTCTTGGTACAGTATTGGGCCGGACAAAAGGTATATACATCATACGGCTTGTCCCGAAAAGGTAAATTTTCCGTCTTAATATTTTGCAGGCGAGCAGATTATTTATATCTTTGCACCGGAAACGGATGAAAGGTGGAGGGGCAATCAAGCTCCTCTTTTTTGTTCTTATTGGTTAATCTATGATAGAAAAGAAAACTGTTTGTCAGATTGTTGATGAGTGGCTGGAAGGAAAAGACTACTTCCTGGTCGATGTGACCATCAGCCCGGATGATAAAATCGTGGTAGAAATAGACCACAAAGACGGTGTTTGGATTGAGGACTGTGTGGAACTGAGTCGCTACATTGAGTCGAAGCTAAGTCGCGAAGAAGAAGATTATGAACTGGAAGTAGGATCGGCCGGTATCGGGCAGCCTTTTAAAGTGCTGCAGCAATATATCTGCCACATCGGCAGTGAAGTCGAAGTGCTTACCAACGACGGACGTAAGCTGCACGGAGTGCTGAAAGATGCCAATGAACAGCACTTCACCGTGACTGTTCCCAAGAAAGTAAAAGAAGAAGGTGCCAAACGCCCCAAGATGGTGGATGAAGACCTGACATTTGCATACGAAGAAATAAAATATACTAAATACTTAATCAGTTTTAAATAAGACTTATGGCCAAAAAAGAAGAAACTGTCAGCTTGATAGACACATTTTCGGAATTTAAGGAACTGAAGAATATAGACCGTACCACAATGGTGAGCGTGCTGGAAGAATCGTTCCGCAGCGTCATTGCAAAGATGTTCGGTACCGACGAAAATTACGACGTAATCGTGAATCCCGATAAGGGAGACTTCGAAATATGGCGTAACCGTGAAGTGGTGGCAGACGAAGACCTGGAAAATCCCAACCTGCAGATTCCCTTGAGCGAGGCACAGAAGATAGACGCCTCGTACGAGGTAGGTGAAGAGGTTACCGATGAAGTGAATTTTGCCAAATTCGGTCGTCGTGCCATCCTGAACCTGCGTCAGACACTGGCCTCCAAGATTCTGGAACTCGAAAAGGACAGCCTTTACAACAAGTACATCGACAAGGTGGGAACCATTGTCAATGCGGAAGTTTACCAGATCTGGAAGAAGGAAATCCTGCTGCTCGATGACGAAGGCAACGAACTGCTGCTGCCCAAGACCGAGCAGATTCCCAGCGACTTCTACCGTAAAGGCGAGACTGCCCGTGCCGTAGTAGCCCGTGTGGACAACAAAAACAACAATCCGAAAATCATTCTGAGCCGTACGTCGCCCGTCTTCCTGCAGCGTCTGCTCGAGATGGAAGTGCCCGAAATCAACGACGGCCTGATTACCGTCAAGAAGATAGCCCGTATTCCCGGCGAACGTGCCAAGATTGCCGTCGAAAGCTACGACGACCGCATCGACCCCGTAGGAGCCTGCGTCGGTGTGAAGGGAAGCCGCATCCACGGCATCGTGCGCGAATTGCGTAACGAAAATATCGACGTGATCAACTATACATCCAACATACAGCTCTTTATCCAGCGTGCCCTTAGCCCTGCACATATCTCTTCCATACGTCTGAACGAGGAAGAACGCAAGGCCGAAGTCTTTTTGAAGCCCGAAGAAGTATCTCTGGCCATCGGAAAGGGAGGCTTGAACATCAAGCTTGCCAGTATGCTGACAGAATATACCATCGACGTCTTCCGCGAACTGGACGACAATGACGTTGAAGACGAAGACATCTACCTCGACGAGTTCCGCGACGAGATTGATGGATGGGTAATCGATGCCATCAAGGCTATCGGCATAGATACCGCCAAGGCTGTGCTCAACGCTCCGCGCGAGATGCTGATCGAAAAAACCGACTTGGAAGAAGAAACGGTGGACGATGTATTACGTATTTTGAAACAGGAGTTTGAAGAAGACAACAATGCGTAAGCCCGGGCTAACAGAATGACTTGCACCACTTCTTTCTCCACATTATTCATTAAAATTAAAGTATGACGATTAGGTTAAATAAAGTAACAAGAGATTTGAATGTAGGAATTACGACGGCTGTCGAATTCCTGCAAAAGAAAGGGTTTACCGTGGAGGCAAACCCTAATACGAAGATTACGGACGAGCAGTTCGAGATGCTTAAGAAAGAATTCAGTACAGACAAGGACCTTAAAATGAAGTCGGAGCGTTTCAGTCAGGTACGCCAAAACAAAGAGCGCAACAAAGCCTCTGTAGCCATTGACGGATATGAAACGGAAACACAGGAAAAAACGAAGTCTGAAGAAATAAGGACCGTGATACCGGAAGATATACGCCCGAAATTCAAGCCTGTCGGCAAAATCGATCTTGACAAGCTGAACCATCGTCCGGTTGTGGAGAAAGAACAGAATGCAGATAATACGCAAATGGAGAAGAGCAGCGAAGAAAAAAACGTGAATACAATAGAAAAGAAGGCAACAGAAGTGCCCGCTAATGCATCGGGCGAGCCGAAAACAGTTACGGAAACGGGAGAATCCGAAACGCAGAAAACTGAGCCGGCGGCCGAGCAGGTTGCGGCACAAAGTGTTTCGCCTGTAGAAGAAAAGGTGGAAGAAACTCAGAATGGTACGACTGCCGCAAGTGAAGAGGAGGCTCCGGTAAAGGCCGAAACGGAATCAGTAGGTAAGACAGCCGAAACAGAGTCTGCCGCTGAGAGTGCTGCCGCTGCAAAGAACGGGGGCGAAGATGAGATTTTTACCATTCGCAAGCCGGAATTTGTATCAAAAATCAACGTCATCGGACAAATTGATTTAGCCGCTTTGAATCAATCTACACGTCCTAAGAAGAAATCGAAGGAAGAGAAGAAACGTGAGCGTGAAGAAAAGGAAAAGCAGCGCATGGATCAGCGCAAGCAAATGAAAGAAGCCATCATCAAGGAAATCCGTCGCGAAGACAGTAAGATAAAAGACACCAACGACGGTGATCTGGGTGGAAAGAAGAAACGCGTGCGTATTAATAAGGAGAAGATAGACATAAATAATGCTTCCAACTTCCAGCGTGCAGGAAGCGACCGTCCGAAAGGTGGAAACCAGATGCCGGGAGCTGCCGGACAGCCGGGTAGCGGAAAGAAAAATAAAGACCGCTTCAAGAAGCCTGTCGTTAAGCAGGAAGTGAGCGAGGAAGACGTAGCCAAGCAGGTGAAAGAAACGTTGGCACGCCTTACTGCCAAAGGAAAAAATAAGGGAGCCAAGTATCGTAAAGAGAAAAGAGAACTGGCTGCCGACCGCATGCACGAACTTGAAAATCAGGAAATGGCGGAAAGCAAGGTACTGAAGCTGACAGAATTTGTAACAGCCAACGAACTTGCCAACATGATGGACGTTCCTGTGACACAGGTCATCGCAACGTGTATGAGTATCGGCATTATGGTCTCTATCAACCAGCGTCTCGATGCCGAGACAATCAATCTGGTAGCCGAGGAGTTCGGTTTTAAGACCGAATATGTCAGTGCCGAAGTGGCACAGGCCATTGTCGAAGAAGCCGATGCTGAAGAAGATTTGCAGCCGCGTGCTCCGATTGTCACCGTAATGGGTCATGTCGATCATGGTAAGACATCGTTGCTCGACTACATCCGTAAAGCTAATGTAATTGCCGGTGAGGCGGGTGGTATTACGCAGCACATTGGTGCTTACAATGTGAAGCTGGAAGACGGACGCCGAATCACGTTCCTCGATACGCCGGGTCACGAAGCCTTTACGGCCATGCGTGCCCGTGGTGCCAAGGTGACGGACGTCGTCATCATCATTGTGGCTGCCGATGACAACGTGATGCCGCAGACAAAGGAAGCCATCAATCATGCCATGGCTGCCGGTGTACCTATTGTGTTTGCCATCAACAAGATTGATAAGCCGACTGCCAATCCCGATAAGATAAAGGAAGAGTTGGCCAATATGAACTTCCTCGTCGAAGAATGGGGAGGTAAATACCAGTCACAGGATATATCAGCTAAAAAGGGTATTGGCGTACCCGAGTTGCTTGAAAAGGTTTTGCTTGAGGCCGAAATGCTTGACCTGAAGGCTAATCCTAACCGGAAGGCAACCGGATCCATCATTGAGTCTTCACTTGATAAAGGTCGTGGTTATGTGGCAACAGTGCTTGTTTCGAACGGTACTTTGAAAGTGGGCGATATCGTGCTGGCCGGAACCAATTATGGTAAGGTGAAAGCCATGTTCAACGAACGTAATCAGCGTATGAAGGAGGCTGGTCCGTCGGAACCGGCACTTATCCTGGGCTTAAACGGTGCACCTGCTGCTGGTGATACGTTCCACGTAATCGACACCGAACAGGAAGCACGCGAAATAGCCAACAAGCGCGAACAGTTGCAGCGTGAACAGGGATTGCGTACGCAGAAGATGCTGACGCTGGACGAGGTAGGACGCCGCTTGGCATTGGGCGATTTCCACGAGCTGAACATTATTGTGAAGGGCGATGTGGACGGATCTGTCGAAGCTTTGAGCGACTCTCTTATCAAGCTTTCTACCGAGCAGATTCAGGTGAACGTCATTCACAAGGGCGTGGGACAGATTTCCGAATCCGATGTTTCGCTGGCCGCTGCTTCCGATGCCATCATTGTCGGCTTCCAGGTACGTCCGTCCAATTCGGCAGCTAAGTTGGCCGAGCAGGAGGGTGTGGACATCCGTAAGTATTCTGTAATCTACGATGCTATCGAGGAAGTGAAGGCTGCTATGGAAGGTATGCTTGCTCCGACAGTGAAGGAACAGGTGACTGCAACCATCGAAGTCCGCGAGGTATTCAATATCAGCAAGGTCGGTATGGTGGCCGGTGCTATGGTGAAGACCGGAAAAGTGAAACGAACCGACAAGGCACGTCTTATCCGCGATGGTATTGTGATTTTCACTGGAAATATCAATGCTTTGAAGCGTTTCAAGGACGATGTGAAGGAAGTCGGTACCAACTTCGAGTGTGGTATCAGTCTGACCAACTGCAACGATATTAAAGTAGGTGATATCATCGAAACCTACGAAGAAGTGGAAGTAAAGCAGACACTGTAATTCTGAATATTTGATTCTTCAGCCGCAGATGACGCGGATAACATGGATTTTGTGCTGCACGGACGATGTGTGCAGTGATACCGCAAGGAAAAGTGAAATCTGCGTTGTCGGTGTTGCCTGCGGCTGAATTTTATATAATTAATAAGGTAGCATCAGAATAGAATCATCTTTTTGATGTAACTTTAACAACAGACAGGTTGCATGACTACAGTTGATATTGTAATACTCGTCATTGTGGGTATAGGTGCTGTGTTGGGCTTTATGAAAGGTTTTGTAAAGCAGTTGGCGTCCTTGCTTGGTTTGGTGGTGGGATTATTGGCGGCGAAGGCTTTGTATGCTTCGGTTGCTGAAAAATTGTGTCCCGCATTGACCGATTCGATGACGTTTGCACAGATATTGGCGTTCATTCTGATTTGGATCGCCGTTCCATTGGCCTTTACGTTGGTTGCAGCTCTACTGACTAAAGCAATGGAAGCCGTTTCTTTGGGGTGGGTAAATCGATGGTTAGGCTCAGGGCTTGGTGCATTGAAGTACATGTTACTGGTCAGCCTACTCATTAGTGTACTCGAATTCATTGATTCGGACAGTACATTGATAAGTAGAACAAAAAAGAAAGAATCGGTGTTATATTATCCCATGAAGTCGTTTGCCGGCATTTTCTTTCCTGCGGCCAAATCGATAGCAGAAGACTTTGTGAATGGCGACTTGAATGAACTTCCGGTTTAATAATACTTTAGAAATCAATAATTATTCGTTATATTGTAATGCAAGAAGAACCTAATAAATATGTCAAGGAACTCACGCAGGAGAAGTACAAATATGGCTTCACCACCGACGTGCATACCGATGTCATCGAGAAAGGCTTGAACGAAGACGTTATCCGTCTTATCTCCCAGAAGAAGGGTGAGCCCGACTGGATGCTGGAGTTCCGCCTGAAGGCTTACCGCCACTGGCTGACACTGGAGATGCCCACATGGGCTCACCTCCGCATTCCCGAGATTGACTATCAGTCCATCTCTTACTATGCCGACCCGACTAAGAAGAAGGAAGGCCCCAAGAGTATGGACGAAGTAGATCCTGAACTGATTAAAACCTTCAATAAGCTGGGCATTCCCTTGGAGGAGCAGATGGCACTGAGCGGCATGGCCGTGGATGCCGTGATGGACTCCGTCTCTGTGAAGACTACCTTCAAGGAGACACTGATGGAGAAAGGTATCATCTTTTGTTCGATGAGTGAAGCCATTCGCGAGCATCCCGATCTGGTGCAGAAGTACCTGGGCTCGGTTGTTCCTTATCGCGACAATTTCTTTGCTGCGCTTAACTCCGCTGTATTCTCCGACGGGTCGTTTGTTTACATCCCCAAAGGTGTGCGTTGCCCCATGGAGTTGTCCACCTACTTCCGCATCAATGCACAGGGTACAGGACAGTTTGAGCGTACGCTGATTGTGGCCGATGACGATGCCTACGTTTCCTATCTGGAAGGCTGTACGGCTCCGATGCGTGACGAGAACCAGCTTCATGCCGCCATTGTGGAGATTGTGGTACACGACCGTGCCGAGGTGAAGTACAGCACCGTGCAGAACTGGTATCCCGGCGATGCCGAAGGCAAGGGTGGCGTTTATAACTTCGTCACCAAGCGTGGCATCTGTAAGGGCGTGGACAGCAAGCTGTCGTGGACGCAGGTCGAGACGGGTAGTGCCATTACCTGGAAGTATCCTTCGTGCATCCTGGCTGGCGACAATTCCGTGGCCGAGTTCTACAGCGTAGCCGTGACCAATAACTACCAGCAGGCCGATACAGGTACGAAGATGATACATATCGGAAAGAATACCCGTTCGACCATTGTCAGCAAGGGTATTTCGGCCGGACGGAGCGAGAATTCATACCGTGGTTTGGTTCGTGTCAGCCCCAAGGCAGACAATGCCCGTAACTATAGCCAGTGCGACTCGCTGCTGCTGGGCGACAAGTGCGGTGCACATACTTTCCCCTACATGGACATTCACAACGAAACGGCGGTAGTGGAACACGAAGCTACCACCAGCAAAATCAGTGAAGACCAGATATTCTATTGCAACCAGCGCGGCATTTCGAGCGAAGACGCCGTGGGGCTTATCGTCAATGGCTATGCCAAGGAAGTGCTCAATAAGTTACCCATGGAGTTTGCCGTCGAGGCCCAGAAACTGCTGAGCATCTCGCTGGAAGGCAGTGTGGGATAAATGATGAACGAACAATGCAGAATTAAGAATCAAATTGAATGAGGAAGTCAGGATGAGGAAAAAGTAATTCTTCGTTCTTTATTCTTCATTCTTAATTACATAAGTTATGTTAGAGATAAAAGACCTTCATGCCAGCATCAATGGCAAAGAGATATTGAAAGGCATCAATCTTACCATCCGCGACGGTGAGGTACACGCCCTTATGGGCCAGAATGGTGCCGGAAAGAGTACGCTGAGCAACGTTCTTGTAGGCCATCCTGCCTACGAAGTGACCCGTGGCTCCATTACTTTCAACGGGAAGGACCTGCTGGCCCTTTCGCCCGAAGACCGTGCCCACGAGGGTATCTTCCTCTCCTTCCAGACGCCGGTCGAGATTCCCGGTGTATCGATGGTGAACTTCATGCGTACTGCTGTCAACGAGCAGCGCAAGTACCGCCATCTGCCAGCCCTTTCGGCAAGCGAGTTCCTGAAACTGATGCGCGAGAAGCGTGCCATCGTCGAACTGGACAGCAAGTTGGCCAACCGTTCGGTGAACGAGGGCTTCAGCGGCGGTGAAAAGAAGCGTAACGAAATTTTTCAGATGGCTATGCTGGAGCCGACCTTTGCCATCCTCGACGAGACAGACTCTGGCCTTGATGTGGATGCGTTGCGTATTGTGGCCGAGGGCTTCAACAAGCTGCGCACGCCGCAGACTTCGGCTATGGTCATCACGCACTACCAGCGTTTGTTGGACTATCTGAAGCCTGATGTGGTACACGTCCTCCTGAACGGCCGCATCGTGAAGACCGGTGGCCCTGAACTGACAACAGAAATCGAGAACCGCGGCTTCGACTGGATTAAAAAGGAAGTTAGCGAATAATGATAGATACGCGGACTACGCGGATGAGGCGGATTAACACGGATTTATATTTATATGGTGTTGCATTCTTATATAACAAGCAAGATATTGCGTGCCTTTTATGATGTTTATCATGAGCTGGGCTATGGCTTTCTGGAGAATGTTTATCAGAATGCGTTATATAAGGAATTGCTTCGTTCCGGTCTGAAGTGTGAACCGCAGAAGAAGATAGAAGTCTATTATAAAGGAGAAGTGGTAGGCCTGTATTATGCTGATATTTTGGTGGAAGGAGTTGTTATTCTTGAGTTGAAGGCTGTTGAGGATATTACTCCGGGACACGAAGCGCAACTTATGAATTATCTGAAAGCTACCGGTATTGAAGTGGGACTCATTTTAAATTTTGGTCCCGAACCGGTATTCAGACGAAAGATATTCAGTCGTCAACGTATGAAATAATCCATCCGCGTTCGTCCGTATGATCCGTGTCGTCCGCGTATCTAAAAAGAAAGAAGAATTATGAGACCCGAACAACAATACATAGACCTGTTCTCGCAGTGCGAGGCCATGATATGCCAGCACAGTTGCGAGGTGATGAATGCCCCCCGTGCAGCGGCGTTTGCCGATTTCGAACGCTTGGGCTTCCCCACCCGCAAGGACGAGAAGTACAAATATACGGATGTCAGCAAGTGTTTTGAGCCCGATTACGGCCTCAACCTGAACCGACTGGACATCCCCGTCAATCCGTACGACGTGTTCAAGTGCGACGTGCCCAACATGAGCACTTCGCTCTATTTTGTTGTGAACGATACCTTTTATAGCCAATCATTGCCCAAGTCGCATTTGCCCGAAGGCGTGCTTTTCGGCAGCCTCTGTGAACTGGCGAAAGAACATCCCGAACTGGTGAAGAAATACTACGGCAAGCTGGCCGATACCTCCAAGGACGGAGTGACTGCCCTCAACACGGTTTTGGCACAGGATGGTGTGCTGCTTTATGTGCCTAAGAACGTAGTGGTGGAGCGCCCCATTCAGTTGGTCAATATCCTGCGCAGTGACGTCAATCTGATGGTGAACCGTCGTGTGCTGATTGTGCTGGAAGACGGTGCGCAGGCCCGTTTGCTGGTATGCGATCATGCGATGGATGCAGTCAACTTCCTGGCTACACAAGTAGTGGAAGTCTTTGTGGGGCAGAATGCCGTACTCGACCTCTACGAGCTGGAGGAAACACATACCAGCACCGTGCGCGTCAGCAGCATGTACGTCCGTCAGGACAGCGGAAGTAATGTCTTGCTGAACGGTATGACGCTGACAGGTGGCACCACACGCAATACTGTCAACGTGACCCTGGCTGGCGAGAATGCCGAAATCAACCTCTGTGGCATGGCCATTGCTGACAAGAACCAGCATGTTGATACCCACACCGTCATCGACCATGCCGTGCCCCGCTGTACGTCGAACGAGCTTTTCAAGTATGTGCTCGACGATCAGGCTACGGGTGCTTTTGCCGGATTGGTATTGGTTCGTCCCGGTGCACAACACACCAGTTCGCAGCAGACCAACCGTAACCTTTGCGCCACTCGCGAAGCTCGTATGTACACGCAGCCGCAACTGGAAATCTATGCCGACGACGTGAAGTGCAGTCACGGTGCGACAGTCGGTCAGCTGGACGACGCAGCCTTGTTCTACATGCGTCAGCGCGGTATCCCGATGCACGAAGCCCGTCTGTTGCTGATGTTTGCTTTCGTCAACGAAGTGATAGACACCATCCGCCTCGACGCCTTGCGCGACCGTTTACATCTGTTGGTGGAGAAGCGCTTCCGAGGCGAGCTGAACAAGTGTCAGGGGTGTGCTATCTGCAAGTAGAGGGCCTCACCCCCGGCCCCTCTCCCAAGGAGAGGGGCCGGGGGTGACCGAATGCGAAAGTATAGGAAGAGGCTGAACGTTACATTCTTTTTGAAGAAAAAGGATGGAGCAAATAAACGAATAATAGATGAAAGATATGTCTGAACAGAATAACTCACAAATGTTTTCTTCCCCCCTCTCCTTGGGAGAGGGGATGGGGGTGAGGCAAGACTTCCCCATCCTTAGCCGCACCGTTTACGGCAAGCCATTGGTTTACTTGGACAACGGCGCCACGACCCAGAAGCCGCGCTGCGTAGTCGATGCCATCACCGACGAGTATTACAGCGTCAATGCCAACGTGCACCGCGGGGTACATTTCCTGTCGCAGCAGGCCACTGAACTTCACGAAGCCAGCCGCGAGACGGTGCGCCGTTTCATTAACGCCCGCAGCACCACCGAGATAGTCTTCACCCGCGGCACGACTGAAAGCATCAACCTGTTGGCCTCCAGCTTCGGCGAAGCTTTTCTGAAGGAGGGCGACGAGGTGATTGTTTCCACCATGGAGCACCACAGCAACATTGTCCCCTGGCAACTGCTGCAGATGCGTAAGGGCATTGTCCTCCGTGTGATTCCCATGAACGACCGCGGCGAACTGCTGCTGGACGAATACGAACGGCTCTTCACTCCACGTACCCGGATTGTCTGTGTGGCTCACGTCAGCAATGTATTAGGCACGGTGAACCCTGTGCGCGAAATGATAGCCACGGCTCATGCCCACGGCGTCCCCGTGCTGGTGGACGGTGCGCAGAGCATCCCCCACATGCCGGTGGACGTGCAGGCACTCGATGCCGATTTCTACGTTTTTTCCGGACACAAAGTCTATGGACCTACAGGCGTCGGCGTGCTCTACGGCAAGGAAGACTGGCTCGACAAGCTGCCTCCCTATCAGGGTGGTGGCGAGATGATTCAGCACGTTTCGTTCGAGCGCACCACGTTCAACGAACTGCCTTTTAAGTTCGAGGCCGGTACGCCCGACTACATCGGCACGACAGGTCTGGCTAAGGCACTGGATTACGTTTCTGCCCTCGGTATGGAACGCATCGCTGCCTATGAGCACGAACTGACCGAGTACGCCACCCGTCGCCTGAAGGAAATACCCGGCATGCGTATCTTCGGCGAAGCTCCCGAAAAGGGAAGTGTTATCTCCTTCCTTGTGGGCAACATCCATCACTTCGATATGGGTACGCTGCTCGACCGCCTTGGCATTGCCGTGCGCACGGGGCATCATTGCGCCCAGCCGCTGATGCAACGGCTTGGCATCGAGGGCACTGTCCGCGCTTCCTTCGCCTTGTATAATACGAAGGAAGAAATCGATGCGCTGGTAGCCGGTGTGGAGCGGGTGAGCAGGATGTTCTGATGTTTAAAGAAGAAATACGATGGAATGCACGGATAAATGGGACTTTGCCGAATATATAGACCGGCTGATTACTCAAGGTGAAGCTGTAGATGTGGAATACAAATCTGCAGTAGAGGGTTTCCCTAACAGTATTTGGGAAACCTATTCTTCTTTTGCCAATACAAATGGGGGAGTGATTGTATTGGGCGTAAAGGAGAAAAAGGGTAGTTTGTTGCTGGAAGGGCTGTCGGCAGAGAAAATTGTGGCCTACAAGAAGATATTCTGGAATTCGGTCAATAATCCGGATTGCGTCAGTGTTAATCTGTTGGTTGACAAAGATGTTTTTGAAGGAGAGTATGCCGGAAAGAGTTTCCTGTTTATTCATGTGCCGCGTGCTTCCCGTTCCTTCCGACCGGTGTATTGCACCCGTACCCCTTTCAGGGGAAATACTTTCAAACGGAATTTTGAAGGTGATTATAAATGTACCAACGAAGAGGTGAAGCGCATGATTGCCGATGCTGATGAATTGCATCCGCGAGATTCGCGTATTTTGCCTTCATTTTCTTTGGACGATTTAGACAAGGAGTCGTTGAAACAATACCGGCATTTTTTCAGTTCGCGCCAGCCGGGGCATCCGTGGTTGGCTTTGGACGACATGGGGCTGTTGGAAAAATTGGGCGGCTATCGTAAAGACCGTGAAACGGGCGAAGAAGGGTTTACTTTGGCGGGTCTTTTAATGTTTGGTAAGACAGACAGTATCACTGACGTCTCCTGTGCACCTGCTTATTTCCCGGATTACAGAGAGTATTTGGACGTAACTGCAGAACGTTGGTCTGACCGGATTTGCCCGGACGGGACGTGGGAAGCGAATCTGTTTCAGTTCTATCGGAAAGTGTATGGAAAACTTGTATCGGTAATGCCCAAACGCTTTCAATTGGAAGATGGCGTGCGGCGTGACGATTCACCCACGCATGTAGCATTGCGTGAGGCTTTTGTGAATGCACTGATACACTGTGATTACACCGAAGACGGAAGCATCGTGATCGAACATTGGAAGCATAAGTTCCTGTTCCGGAATCCCGGAACCATGTTGGTTAGCCGTGCCCAATATTATTCGGGCGGCGAGAGTGTTTGCCGTAACAAAGCTTTGCAGAAAATGTTTATGATGTTAGGCTTCTCGGAAAAGGCCGGCAGTGGTGTCAACAAAATACTTCAGGGTTGGAAACAGGCAGATTGGGCAAAGCCGTCTGTAGAAGAATTGAGCAGGCCTGACCGAGTTGAGCTGATATTGCCGATGGTCACTTTATTCCCTGAAGAGGTACGTGATAGTCTGTTGGCTATCTTTGGCGAAAAAAGTATGAGCAAGTTGAATCATGAGCAATGGCTTACTTTATCTATCTGTTATGCGGAAGATACGGTAACCAATAATCGGCTTCAGGATATCCTTGAAATGCATCGTGCCGACATTACTACGTTGCTTAAGGGATTGTGTACTGATGGATTTCTGGTTTCTTTGGGTACCGGGCGCGGTACGGTTTATCGGATAAACAAAGAATATGATAATGTTGCAAGTAATGTTGCAAGTAATGTTGCAAGTAATGTTGCAAGTAATGTTGCAAGTCTGAGGTCTGGCAAACGTTTGTCTTATGAAGATATGGCGGCATTGATTTGTTCTGTATCAACAGATTTTATGTCTTTGGAAGATATTGCAGCGGCCATAAACAAGAACGTCCGTTATTTGAATAACAAGATTATTCCCCGTATGATGTCCGAACGGTTGCTGGATCGTTTATATGCAGACAATCCGAAACATCCGAATCAAAAGTACAGGGCAAGAAAGAGAGAAAGCTGAATACCGTATTTGAGGAGGCCCCCACGCCTGTAGAAGGCTTCTGTAACTGCAAATTTTCCATCTTTTCCTCCCCCTCCTGCAACTTTTCCCCCATCTGTCGCGTCTAATAAGAGCAAATAACTTTTAAATGACGAGAAAGATATGTTACTTACAACCACTTCTATGATTGACGGCGGGAGAATTACCCGCTACTACGGCATCGTGTCGGGCGAGACCATTATCGGTGCCAATGTGTTCCGCGATATTTTTGCCAGCATCCGCGACATTGTGGGCGGACGTAGTGGCGCTTACGAAGAGGTGTTGCGCGAAGCCAAGGAAACTGCCTTGCGCGAGATGGAGGAGCAGGCCCGTGCCCTGGGTGCCAATGCCGTGATAGGCGTTGACTTGGACTACGAAACTGTGGGCGGCAGCGGCTCCATGCTGATGGTGACGGCAGCCGGTACGGCAGTGACCGTAGAGTGACGCAAATACCCCCTGTGAACCACACTTGCGCGGCTCGTGTGGGACACTTGCACGGCTCGCGAGAGACACTTGCACGGCTCACGAGCAACACAAGTGTCTCTCACGAGCCGTACTTGTATGGTTCCCGGACGGGTTTGGAGTGCTTTCCTGAGGGGGGAGATTCACCGCTTCCGATATACGCTTTTAGAAGGTGGAACCCTGTTCTGCCTTCCGTTTCTGCCAGCGGTCGCGTGCCAGTTTCTGCATGTCGGTCACGGCGTCGCGCTCGTCCACAATCTCGAAACCGAGGGCCGTCTCGATGATGTCTTCCATGGTGACGATGCCCCGCAGGCAGCCATATTCGTCGATGATGATGGAGATGTGCTCTTTCTTCTCAAGCATTTTCTCCCAGATTTTCGAGACCGAAGTGCTTTCGGGGAAGGTCAGGATGGGGCGTGCGATGTCGGACAGCTTCATGTCGAACTTGTCTTCGGCCAGGCGCTCCAGTACGACTTGCCGCAGCACGTAGCCCGTGATGTTGTCTTCGTTGTTGTGGAAGACGGGGATGCGCGAATAGTTGCAGAACTGCTTGTTGCGGTAGAAGTCCTTCAGTGTGGTGTCCTCGGGGGCGGCGGCCACTACTACGCGCGGCGTCATCACGTCGCGGGCCGTCACATTGTCCAGCTTGATCAGGTTCTGTATCATTCGGTTTTCGTCCTTCTGGAACACGCCTTCCTCGGCACCGATAGACACCATGGCCGACACCTCTTCGCGGCTCACCGAAGCCTCGTGCTTCGACGGTGCCACCAGGCGTGTAATCAGTTCGGACAGCCACACCAACGGATAGGAGATCAGAATCATACCCCGGATGATACGGGCCGAAGGCACAGCCAGCGAACGCCAATAGTTGGCACCCACACTCTTCGGGATAATCTCGGAGAGGACAAGGATGAGGATGGTCAGCACGGCAGAGATGATGCCGAAATAGGCTTCGCCGAACACTTTCACGGCTCCTGACTTCATCACTTTTTTGCGCCATCATATAGCGCACAATGATAATCAGCGAGTTACGTAAAATTATTGGGTGGTTTGGGTGGCGCAAGCGAAAAACGTGTACCTTTGCACCATGTATGTACGCAAGAAACACAATCGTTCCGGCTCTACAAGTGTGGTAGTGGTCAGTAAAGCGAGTGGAAAGTATAAAGAAATAAAATCGTTTGGCTCCTCTACATCCGAAGAGGAAATACATTCATTATGCGATAAGGCTGCTGCATGGATACGTTCATTTGGCGGTCAGCAAGAACTTGACTTTGATGACCGCAAGGGAAAGGAAGTCGAGGAGACAGAGCGTTTCCTTAGCAATATTGACAACGTGTTGATAAACGGTACTCGGCTTCTGCTTGATCAAGTCTATGACAGCATCGGCTTCAACCGGATTCCCGATGAG